>Ga0302314_10000927_pt1 | contig 54811 bp, 43 predicted proteins | sample III_Palsa_N2_3_FD_200533 | JGI IMG/M metagenome (GOLD analysis project Ga0302314, IMG submission 200533) | Peat permafrost microbial communities from Stordalen Mire near Abisko, Sweden - III_Palsa_N2_3 | ecosystem: Environmental > Terrestrial > Soil > Palsa > Peat permafrost | place: Sweden... | reverse complement strand
CACCAACTTGGCCGCGATGATCGCGGCCAATAACCTGGCGTCCTCCAACGCCCAGCTGCAGACGAGCCTCACCATGCTCTCGAGCGGCTCGAAGATCGTTAACCCGTCCGATGACGCTGGCGGCCTCGCCGTGTCGATGAAACTCTCCGCTGCCGCCACCCGCGACGGCGCCGTTGAGTCCAACATCGCCGACACCACGAGCTACCTGCAGACCCAGGACGGCGCCCTGCAAGTTGCCGGGCAGATCGTCGACCGGATCAGCGAGCTCAAGACCATGTACGAGGATCCGACGAAGAACTCCAGCGATCTGGCCAACTATGACTCCGAGTTTACCGCTCTGCAGTCGCAGCTGACCTCGATCACCTCGGAGACCTTCAACGGCATCTCGCTGTTCGGTAGCAACACCCTGTCTGTCCCGACCACGGACGACGGCGCCACGGCCAACGCCGTGACGATCTCGGCCGCGGATATGGGCAGCTCCAGCACCGGCATCGGCGTCCTGACCGCGAGCTCGGTGACGAGCCTGGCGGACATCGCCCTGTCGGACGTGACGAACGCGATTCAGAACATCGCGACGTTCCGCGCCCAGAATGGTGCCGAGCAGAGCCGGCTGACGTTTGCGACGGACCTCGTGACGGTTAATCAGCAGAACCTCGAGGCGGCCTCGAGCCAGATCACCGACGTGGACGTCGCGCAGGAGTCCACGCAGCTCGCCAAATGGAATGTGCTGGTTCAGTCCGGCGCCTCCATGCTGGCGCAGGCCAACCAGAGCTCGAGCATCGCGCTCAAACTCCTGGGAGACAGCTAAGGAACTCCGTCTAGGATAGAATGATTCGCCCAAACCTGGCCGCCGCGAAAGCGGCGGCCAGGCTAGCGGGTCAGCTCTCATCTTGCGGAGGCCCCCTGCGGGCCTGGTTCAGCCAGTTCCAGCAAGGCCCCGGCACCGTCCGGGGCCTTCGCATTTTCCGCCGCCGCGACCGCGGCGCCGATCGCCTCGCCGACCACCGTGCCGACCGTCTCGTGGCGGTTGAAATGCTCGTAGATCCGCCGGCGGGCGGCGACGCTCGCGCCCAGGGCCCGGTCACAGGCGTCCTTCAGGGCCGTCAGGTCGCCGTGGCGGTAGCGGAAGACGAACCCCTCGCGGGCCAGGTCCTCCAGCCGGCCCCCCGAGCGCGAATCCTCGGTCACGGGCAGGATCCCGCTGCAACCGGACCAGAATGGGCGGTCGGTGTGGGAACCCGCCATCGCCGGGGTCCCGAACTTCCGGCCCTCGGGACAGAAGCCCACCTTGAAGCGGCTCAGGACCGCCCGGTCGGCCACGCTCACCGAGTGGTCATGGATCGCCACGAAGCGATCGCCGAAGTTCTCCTGGAGAAAGGCGATCTGCCGCTGGCGGTGTGCCGTGAGCCCCAGCTGCGAGCCGAGGAAGAGGATCCTGTCCTCGGGCCGCTCGTTGAACAGCACCTGGTAGGGCCGGAGGTTGGCGACCCAGCTGCGGTGCAGCGTCCGGCAGCCCGGGCGCAGGAGCCGCTGACCGGCGGCCGCCAGCGGCTGCTCATCGTGGATCAGGATGTCGAGGTAGGGGGCGATGTCGTTGAAGCACGGCATGCACCGGCTCGCCTCGTCGAAGCTGTAGAAGAGGTGACGCACGCCGTGGCGGGCGAGCAGCCGGTAGGTGCCGACGGCCGCGGGACCCAGGGCCTGCGGCTGGTGGCCCATGGCGACCAGCCAGCGCTCCTCCGTCCCGGAGCCGGGGGCCCGCGCCAGGTCCAGGATCCCGCTCCGACCGCAGACCCAGGCCGGCAGGAGTTCCAGGCGTTCGTCCTCGACCGCCGCGAACGCGCGGGCGTTCTCCGCATACCAGTCGCAATCGAGGCGGGCCTTCGTGAGGAGGCCCCGGTCGCTGGGGTTGGAGACGAGCGGCCGGAGGTCGAGCAACGGGACGCGCGCCACATAGGCCGCGGCCTCCTCCAAGCCCCCCGCCCAGGCATTAAAATAGCAGATTCGCACCCGGCGCCGGGGGGGCGCGGCCGAGTCGGCAAAGGGTGCAGCAGACTGGTTCATGGGTGCAGGCCGCCTTAATGCACGTACCGGACCAGACAATTGAAATGGCGATTAAGCCATTCCCCTGAAGATAATTACATTCTAAATAACCGGACTGTCGCCCCCCGGGAGATGCCAGCCCGAGGCACCCGGCAATATCTGCCCGGGGTACGGGTCGTATCCGCGGGACGCCGCCGCTTAGGCGACAGCCGCCCGCAGGCCGGAGAAACGATGCATCGCGGACTCGGCGAATTCCGTCACCTGGGCCTCCGCGAGGCCGAGCGCCGTCCGCCGTTCCGCGGCATCACCCCAGTAGGCCAGCTCGCCCGGCAATCCAAAACCCAGCGATTCCGCGGTGCCGGCCGCCAGGTTCAGGAGTTGGGCCAGCCGGGGGTCCGGCTGGGCCGAGTCGGGGGCAAAGTGCGCGGCGATCGCCGTAAGGATCTCGGGCGGGAACCGCCATTCGCCGAGCACGAAGGCCGCGGCCTCGCCGCTCGTGAAGCCGGCGCGGGTGCGTTCCCATTCCTCGAGGGTCCGGCCCGCCGCCGGGTCGAAGGCCTCGCGGATGCGCGAGTCGGAAATGAAGCGATCGACCGCGATCTTCCCGATGGAGCGCAGCAACCCCGCCGAGTAAGCCTCCTGGGGGTCGACCCCCGCCGACGGTGCCAGGGCCTCCATCAGGAGGGCCGTGAGCAGGGAATTCTCGCGCAGGCGGGCGCCCGTGATCAGGTACTCCCCCAGGTTCAGGTTCGTCATCTGGGCCACCGCGGCAAAACCCGCGATCCGGTAGATCTCGCCGAAGCCGATCCGCGCCAGCGCCTGCTCGATCGAGGCGAAGGGCTCGCCGACGGTGTAGGCCGGGGTGTTCGCGATCCGGATGATCCTCGCCGTCAGGCCGGCGTCGCAGCGCAGGAGCGCCGTGACATCGTTCAGGTCCGCGATCGGGTCGAGGCGCATCTGGCCGAGGCGGGCCAGGATCTGCGGGGCCGCCGGCAGCGTCTTGACGACGTGCAGCAGCCGCTCACGCGGAAAGACGACGGAGGGCATGGTCTGCCTCCTGTATCGGCTCGCCGGCGGCCCGGATGAGCGAAATCGGCTGGTCGGAGGCAGCCGCCCGCAACCGCGCGCCGCACCACTGCGCCCAGAAGCCCCGGAGCGCCGCCCCGAAACGCGCCGCCTGCCCGGCGTGGTCGAGGAGCGGGCCGCGGGCCAGGTCGTGCCGCAGCCCCGTGCGCCAGGAGGCCCGGCCGGCGGCGTCTGCCGCCAACCCGGCGGCGAGCCGGACATAGTCGTCCGGCGAGCCGGCGACCCATTCCGGGTGGTCAGCCGCGGCGAGCAGGCTGGCCCCCACCCGCGAGCAATGGCGGTCGCCGCGCAGGGTCACCACGGGCACGCCCATCCACAGCGCCTCGCAGGTGGTCGTCGTGCCGTGGTACGGCGTGGTGTCGAGCGCCACGTCAACGCGGGCGTACAGCCCCAGGTGGGTCGCCACGTCGGGCGAGCGGTCGGCCAGCTCGATGCGGCCGGGATCGAGGCCGAAGGCCGCCAGGCGGGCCCGCAGGCGCGGGGCGATCGCCGGCGTGGCCAGGCCGTGCCACTTGAGCAGGAGGCGCGACCCGGGGACGTCCCGAAGCAGGTGCGCCCAGCACCGGAGGGTCGAGTCGCTCACCTTGGAGAAATTGTTGAAGCAGCCGAAGGTAACGTGCCCGGCCGCCACGCTCGGCACCGGCGCGGGCGCGGGGGCGGATTCCGGCGGGGCGTAGCTCCAGGCGGTGGGGGCATACCGGCAGAGCGCCTCGGAGTTGAACTCCTCCGCCTCGCCCACCGGGTCGGTGATCGCGTCCACCAGGCGGTGGTCCATCCCGCGAATCCCCGTCGTGTCGGGATAGCCCAGGTAGGTCACCTGCACCGGCGCCAGGCGGCGGGCGAAGAGCGGCAGGCGGTTGAGGCCGGTATGGCCGGCCAGGTCCACCATGATGTCCGGCTCGTCCGCGCGGATCACGGACTCGAGCGCCGCGGCGGGGAGCGGCGCCACGTGGCGCCAGCCGCCGGCGCCGGCGCGGAACCGCGCCGAGACCGCGTCGAGGCGGGGATGGTCGTGGTAGAGGAAGGTCTCAAACTGGAGGGGGTCCAGGTGCCGCAGGAGCGGCTCCAGGAAATACGCGACCGAATGGGCCCGCAGGTCGGGCGAGAGAAAGCCCACCCGCAGGCGCCGGCCCGGGTCGGGAAGGTTGCGGCCGGCGAAGGGCGGGGCCGGCGGCAGGCTGGCGGCATAGGCCGCGTGCTCTTCCCGGAGCTCCTTGCGGCTGATCCCATCCAGGTAGTGCAGGGAGAACAGCCGGCCGCTGCGGGCCTCGAAGTTGGCGGGGTTCGCGGCGATGGCGCGCCCATAGCAGTCGACCGCCTCCTGCACCCGATAGGTTTCCTGGAGCACGAGCGCACGCCCGGTGAGCGCCTGGGCGTTGGCCGGGTCCAGTTCCAGGGCGCGGTCGAGGATCGCCAGGGCCTGCTCGCGTTCCGGTGTCTGCGCCAGGGCGACGCCGAGGTTGGCGAATGCCTCCGGATGGTCCGGCTGCAGCTCGGCCCGCCGGCGCAGGAGGGGCACCGCGGCTGCGTAGCCCTCAGTCCGACTGACGAGCGCGCCCAGGTGCTCCAGCGCCTCCGGGTAGTCGGCCCGCTGGCGGAGCGCCCGCTCCAACGCGTCGCGCGCCGGGCCGGCCGAGCCGAGGGCCTGGTGGGCGAGGCCCAGATGGAACCAGGCCTCGGGCAGCGCCGGGGCCCGCTCGGTGGCGCGCCGCAGATACGGCTCTGCGGCCGCGGCCGACCCGGTGGCCAGGAGCGCGGCCCCGAGCCGCAGCTCGCAGACCGCGGAGGTGGGGGTGACCTTCAGGGCGCGGCGCAGCAGTTCCGTGGCCGCGGCATAGCGACCGTCCTGGAGCGCGGCGAGGCCGAGCAGGTGCAGGGCGTCAAAGTTGCGGGGTGCGGCCCCGAGCACCTGGCGGTAGAGGGTCTCCGCCTCCGGTCGCCGGCCCGCGTTGTGGTGGGCGAGACCCGACTCGAGCAGACCCCTTATCTTGGCCGGCGACATGGGCTTAGGAAATCACAGCGGTCGCCCCGGCGGGCGGGGTCGCGACGCGGAATAGGGGGTCCGGCGCCGGACGGGCGCGGCATCTGGTGGTTGCGACCTGCACGTGGAAAGGGGGTCGGTGTCAGAGTCGTCACACTCGTCGGGCGCCTTTAGGTGATTCGCGCTCAAGGACGGCGGGCGGGGGCCGATAACAGGTACCAGACGGCCACCGGCATGCTTCGCACGTGCCCCGCCGCCCCTCTTTCAAGATGCTCAAAGAAATCACTTTGCAGGCGCCGCCGGCGCCGAAACCTTACACCGAGGCCGAAATCCGCCGCCGGATCGAGGCCACCCCGAAACTGGCCTCGCTGCAGTCGATCAACAAGGCGCTGAGCGCCCTGATCCGCTCGGAGAGCAGCTTGAACTCCCAGATCGCGGAGATCATCCGGCGGGATCCCTCGCTGTCCACCCGCATCCTGCGGATGGTCAACTCGGTCTACTTCGGGCTCTCGGCTCGGCTGAACAACATCGAGGAGGCGGTCTTCTTCCTCGGCCTGCGCCAAATCCGCGAGCTCTCCCTGGCCACGCCGGTCATCGAGGAGATGGAGGGCTTCAAGTTGAACACCTCGCTCCCCTGGAAGGAACTCTGGAGCCACAGCATCGGCACCGCGATCCTGACCCGCGAGATCATCGCCTCGACACCCCTGCGCGTCGACGACGACACCGACTACCTGGTCGGCCTCCTGCACAACATCGGCAAGGTGGTGATGGCCTATGCCTTCCCCAACGAGCTCGTGGCGCTCATGTCGACGCGCGCCGCGACCCCGGCCGAGGTCTGCCGCCTGGAGCGCGAGCTGATCGGCTGGGACCATGCGCAGATCGGCGCGCACTATCTGGAATGCCACCGCCTGGCCGACGAGATCGTCCTCGCGGTCCGCTTCCACGCCGACCCGGAGAGCGCCCCCCGCCACCGGCTCTTCGCCGCCGCCCTTCAGGTCGCCGACTCGCTCGTGCGCTATACCGGCATTTCCGGCGGCTTCGAACTCCTGCCGCCGGTGGCCAGCGAGGAGTGGCTGACGCTCGACGGCTGGAAAATCCTCTACGGGGCCGACGGGGCGGAGAGCATGCTCGCCCGCGGCTCCATCACCAATTCCCTGCGCCACCTGCCCTCGCTCATGCAGGGGCTCCTTTAGGCCTGCGCCCCGATGAAAGGATCCTGCAGCCATGTCGGCTAAGAAGAGCGAGTCCCTCGTCAGCGCCGCGAGCCAGGCGCACGCGGAGTCCTGGCTCGGCGCCTGGGAGACCAGTGCGGACCCGGCCTACTGCCGCGACCTCGCCGGCCACGTGCTGGCCGTCAACCTGTCGTTCGCCCGCAAGTTCGGGAAGCCGAAGGAGACCCTGGTCGGCGCCCGGGTGGCCGACTTCGTCCATCCCGACGACGCGGCCTCGCTCCAGACCGTGGTGGCCGAGCTCAGCCGCCCGCCCCACACCGCCAAGAGCGAGCACCGCTGGCTGACGCCCCAGGGCGTGCGCTGGTTCTCGTGGGAGAAGGTGGCGCTGAAGGACGACCTGGGTGCCGTGATCGCGATCCGCGCCGTCGGCCGGGACATCACCCGCCAACGCCTCGCCGAGGAGCAGTACTACCGCCTCTCCCGCGCCGTCGAGCAGTCGCCGGTCTCGATCGTGATCACCGACCTGGACGGCAACGCCCAGTACGTTAACTCCAAGTTCGCGGCCGTGAGCGGCCTCACACTCGAGGACATCATCGACCGCAAGATCGAGGTCCTGCGCGACGGCCACCCCGACGAGGCGTCCTACCAGAAGTTCTGGGCCAAGATCCGCGCCGGCGGCGAGTGGGTCGGCGAGCTCGCGACCGACCGCGGCGGCAAGCACTCCACCGTCTGGGAATCGGTCAAGGTCTCCTGCCTGCGCAGCCCGACCGGGGAAATCACCAACTACCTCTGCCTGCGGGAGGACATCTCCGAGCGCAAGAAGCTGGAGCACGACCTGCGGCAGTCCCACAAGATGGAGAGCCTGGGGACGCTCGCCGGGGGCATCGCCCACGACTTCAACAACCTGCTGGCGATCATCAACGGCTACGCCGAGGTGTGCATGGCGGGGACGGCCGAGCCGCGCCTGCTCCAGAAGGGGCTGCGGGAGATCCGCTCGGCCGTGCAGCGGGCGACCGGGCTGGTCCGCCAGATCCTGACCTTCAGCCGCAAGGCCGAGGCGAGCTTCACCGCGGTGGAGCTCAACCAGCTCATCCGCGACCTGGTCGCGATGCTGGCCGAGACCTTCCCGCGGACGGTGACCTTCAACCTCGAGCTGACCGAGCCGCTGCCGCCGCTGCGCGCCGACCAGAACCAGCTCCAGCAGATCATCCTGAACCTCTGCGTGAACGCCCGGGACGCCATGCCGGCCGGCGGCAACATCACCCTGGCCACCTCGGTGCACGCGGGCAGCGAGCTCGGCCGCCACGAGGCGGTCGCGTCCGCGAGCTACGCCTGCCTCAAGGTGACCGACACCGGCACGGGCATGAGCCCGGAGGTGCGCACCCGCATCTTCGAGCCCTTCTTCACCACCAAGCAGGTGAACCAGGGGACCGGCCTGGGCCTCGCGGTGGTCTACGGCATCGTGGTCGGCCACCACGGCTTCATCGAGGTCGACAGCACGCCGGAAGTCGGGAGCACCTTCAGCGTCTTTCTGCCCCTGTCGGAGACCGCCGTGGTCCCGCTGCAGGCGCTTCCCACCACGGACTTCCCGGGCGGGACGGAGAAGCTCTTGGTGGTGGACGACGAGGAGCCGCTCCGCGACCTCCTTTCCCGGGCCTTCCTCCGGAAGGGCTACGCCGTCGTGACCGCCGCCAACGGGCTGGAGGCGATCGACATGATCGGCGACACCCAGCGCCAATTTGACCTGGTCCTTCTCGACCTGAACATGCCGGGGGCCGACGGCCTCCAGGTGCTCAAGGTGATCAAGGCCTGCCGGCCCCGGACCAAGGTGCTGGTGATCAGCGGCCACATCACCTCGGAGAGCCGGGCCCGGTTCAAGGAATTCGGCCAGGAGGACTGGATCCAGAAACCCTACACGCTCGACGATGTCGGGCGGCGCCTGCGCTCGCTCTTGGACGGACCCCGGGCCGCGGCCTAACCATCAGTCAGCTGGCCACTTGCGCGGGGAGATGCCGCGAGATGGAAAAGGCCGGGTTTTGCCTACAGGCGCGGTCAGCGCGGTCCGATAGAAGGGGTGGGCTGAATCATGACTATCCAATAAGATGGACCGTCTCTATCGCAATGTACCTACGCGAACGATCGCAAGCGTCGAGAGGCGCACGCCGGGCAATCCGTTGCCTCGCGCTGCTCCTGACCTCGGCCTGCTTGCCGGGACCTACCCTCGCCGGCATCGGCATCCGGATCCAGATCGGGTCCACCGTCGACGAGCCGGAGGAAGTGGAGTCCCCCCCCTATCTTACGAGCATCGGGCCGCCGGGCCTGAGGTTCTGCGAAGCCCAGCCGCTCCCGCCGCCGACGCCCCCGGTGGCTGCGGCGCCGCCGCCGCCCCGTCCCCCACCGGCCGAGCTGCCGCTGGATGCGTCGGGCTTGGCTCTCGCTCCGACGGTCGGCCCCAAGCCCGCCGCCGCATCCAAGCTGTCCGAGGTCAACTCCGACGAGCCGCCGCCACCCAGCGCCGCCTCGATCAAGATCCTGCCCGACACCGTTCGGCCGCAGGTGCAGGCCGAGGACTTCCTGCCGTACTTCGTGATCCCGGACGCCGTGAGATCGACCTCCACGCCGCCCGTACCCACTGAGCCCGGCAAGCTCCCGCCCAGCTCCGCGACCTACATCCAGACCCAGAAATGACGCGCCCATCCCCGCTGCCGACCCGACTGACCCGCCTGCACGCGGGGATGGTGCTCGCCGTCCTAGCCAGCCGCACCCTCCTGGGCGCGGACGACGCCCCGGCGCCCAAGGCCGAACTGACCAAAGTCGCCGCGCCGGCCACCACGACCGTCGCCCTGTCCAGCGCGGGCAAGCGCGCGGACGAGATCCGGGGCACGATCAACATCGGCAACAACATGACCGAGCGCGGGGACTACGAGGGCGCGGAAGTCGCCTTCCGCCAGGTCCTATCCGCCCCCGATGTGGCGCCCGCGGGCACCAAGCTGGCCCTCCTCGGGCTCGCCCACATGTACCGGCGCCACGGCGCGCTCACCAAGTCCGCCGCGGTCTACGAGAAGTACCTGAAGGACTATCCGGGCGACGACCTGCTGCCGGACGCCCTGCTCGAGCTCGGCCGCTGCCTGCGGGACATGGGGGCCTACACCACCGCCATCGCCCGGTTCTACAGCGTCATCAACTCGACGCTCAAGCTGCCGGCCGGCGGCTTTGCGCACTACCAGCAGCTGGCCAAGACCGCCCAGTTTGAGATCGCCCAGACGCACTTCGAGGCCGGCGAGTATGCCGAGGCCGGCAAGTTCTTCTCGCGCCTGCGGCTGCTGGACCTCTCCCCGTCCGACCGCGCCCACGCCCACTTCATGGCGGCCTACTCGCTCTACCTGCAGGGCGGTTCGGACGACACGGTCACGATGCTCACCTCCTTCGTCGAGCAGTGGCCCGACGACGAGAACGTGCCGGAGGCCCGCTACCTCCTGGCCACGAGCCTCCATTCCCTCCACCGCTCCCAGGAGGCCTTCGCCGCCACCCTCGCCCTGCTGCAGGCCGAGAAGGGCCAGGTCGCGGCCAACCCCAAGCGCTGGTCCTACTGGCAGCGCCGCACCGGCAACCAGCTCGCGAACGACTTCTTCGAGAACGGCGACATCCTGAACGCCCAGGCGATCTACGCCGCGCTCGCCTCCCTCTCGACCGACCCGACCTGGCAGCTGCCGGTCACCTACCAGCTGGCGCTCTGCTACGACCGGCTGGGCGCCAGCGAGCGCGCGCACACCTCCTACCAGGCGATCCTGGACGGCGTGAAGGCCGATTCGCCCGCGAACCTGCAGGAGCTGCGGCGCCTCGCCGTCTGGCGCCTGGGCCAGCTCGACTGGCACGACCACATCGGCCACCAGGTGACCTCCCTCCTCGACACCGCCACCGGGAAGCTTGCCACCGCCGCCAGCCCCAAAGTAGTCCAAGCGCTGCCATGAACCAGTGGGACACCCTCCAGTTGCACCAGCAGCTCTGCGACGAGGTGTACCAGTGCGTGCTGGACGAGAACCGCTCCCTCCGGCTCGACCCGAAGGTGCCCTACCCCGACCTGCTGGAGCGCAAGCGCTCGCTCCTCGCCCGCCTGGACCAGAACCTCGCGGGCCTGCGCGAGCTGCCGGCGGTCTCGTCCCGCGACTCCGCCGCCCTGGCGCAGCTCGACCGCGCCCGCTCCCGCATCCTGCAAATCCTGCAGCTCGACAAGGAAAACGAGCAGCTGATGCGCCGCTCCACGGCGGTGGACGCCGCGCCGGCGAGCTCCGCGCAGTCGAGCGCCCTCCTGAAAAAGATCTACTCGCGCAGCTCCTGAGGCCGGCGGCGGCCCGCCGGGGGGTGGGACCGGGTCGCGGCTTGCTGGGAAAGCCGCGGGCCCACAGCGTGGCGGATGGCCGCCGCCACCGAAGCCCTGTTCTCCTACGGAACCCTGCAGCTGGCGCCGGTCCAGCGGGCGACCTTCGGGAGGACGCCCCAGGGGCAGTCCGACCAGCTGCCCGGTTTCCGGCTTGGGGCGCGCCGCATTGACGATCCGGGCGTCGTCGCCGTCAGCGGCCAGGCCGAGCATCCCATCGTGCACGGCACCGGCGACCCGGCGGATTCCGTCCCGGGAACCGTCCTGATGCTCACCCCCGCGGAGGTGGGCAACGCCGACACGTACGAGGTGTCCGCCTACCAGCGGGCCGCCGCCCCCCTCGCGTCGGGCCGGCGCATCTGGGTCTACGTCGACGCCCGCCGGGCTCCCCCGGGCGCGAGACGGCGAGGGCGCCCCCCGGCTAAACCTCGAGGAGCGAGGCGATTTCCGCCATCCGGTCCTCGACCGCCTTGGCTAGCCCCTTCAGGAGTTCCGGCGTCAGCTTGAGGGCCGCCAGCTGCTCCCCGCTCGGGTAGTCCGGCGCGGCGGCGGTGCACACGGCGGTGCGCAGCCACTTGGCGACGTAGAGGAGCCCGGACATCTTCGCCTGCCCGGCCGGCGCCGTGCGCGGCGCGTACTGCCACCGGACGGGCTCCGACATGTCGCGGGGGAATTCCCAGTGGCGCAGGAGGGCCGCCCCGACCTCCGCCTGGGTGAAGCCAAAGTGCTTCCGCTCGAACTCGCTGGCCTCGCGCGGGAAATCATCGCCCTTGAGGAGGAGGGTCGGCGCATGCCGGCTCGCCCACTCGTTGATCACCACCATGCCGACGCAGTGCAGGAGGCCGTTCGTGTAGGCGATGTTCCGGTCGAGGCCGGTGTGGGCGGCCAGGAGGTCGGCCGCCGAGGCGCAGGCCACCGAGCGCTTCCAGAGCTCGTCGGCCTCCAGGCCGTAGACGGTCAGCGGCCGCGCCAGGACCTGGGTCGCGACGGCGTAGGCCACCAGGTCGAAGACCTGGTCGTAGCCGACCCGGTTCACGGACTCGTCCACCGTCAGGCAGCGGTTCCCCTTGCTGTAGTAGGCGCTGTTGGCCACCTGGAGGACCCGGGTCGCGATGCCGAGATCCAGGCGGATCAGCTGCACCACCTCGTCCATCGACGAGTTGCCGTCGCCGAGCAGGGCCTCCAGGCGCGGGAGGACCCGGGGCGCCGAGGGCAGGTGGGTCACGTCGCGGACCATTTCCTCCGGCTTTAGCCCCTGGAGTTGCGGGGTGAGAACAGCGGGGCTCATAAGTGCGTGCCGGAATAGATCGGCCCCAATGGGCGTTTCTGTTGAAAAAAGCGCGCACAGGGCGCCCGGCACCACGGGGTTGTAGATCACGGCCCGCGACCCGCGTCCCCCGGTCGCCGCGCTCCTAAAGGTTTTGTCCCCGCAGCCGATATCCTTGGGGATGAGCGTGACTCTCATATCCGAGGACGCGGTCCTGCGGATCGCCAATACCTTCCCCGCCACCCAGCAGGTCCTGTCCCAGCTCGGGATCCTGCTCAAGGACCCCTCGGCCGGAATCGGGCAGGTGACCACCATCCTGAAGCGGGACGTGGCGCTTTCCGCCCGCCTGATCCGGACCGCCAACAGCGCCGCCTTCGCCCAGGCCACACCGGTCGCCACCGTGGAGGATGCGATCACCCTCATCGGCTTCCAGGAGGTTTACCGCCTGGTCGGCGTGGCCTTCATCAACCAGGTGTCCGACGGCGGGCTGCCCTCGTACGGCCTGACCAGCCGCCGGTTCTACGACAACTCGCTCTTCACCGCCCTGCTGATGGAGGGCCTGGCCGCCGGCGCCGGGGAGGACCCGCGCTATTGCTATACGGTCGGCCTCATGCGCTCGATCGGCAAGATCGCCCTGGACCGGCTGGCCCGCGATGCCGGCGCCACCGACTTCGCCCCGGTGGGCTTCGACGACAACCTCCTCGACTGGGAGCGCAGCGCCTTCGGCATGACCAACCTCGAGGCCGGCGCAGTGATCCTGAAGGCCTGGCGTTTTCCCCCGGAGATCATCTCGGCGATCGAAGGCCAGTACAGCCCGATCGGGCGGCACATGCCCCTCACCCACCTGCTCAACCTCTCTGCCGGCACCGCCGACATCCTCGGACGCGGCCTGGACGGCGAAACCGGCTACTGGGTCGACACCGAGGAAATCTACCGCAAGGCCGGCCTGGACCCCCAGAAGGCGAACAAGATCATCGACCGGGCGCTGGCGGCATTCGAGCGCCTTACCCGCGCCCAGTTCTAGGGTTAACCCCTCAGTGGAGAAACGCTCAAGTTCGCCCCGCCAGTGCCGATGGGAAAAGCGGTTCATCATCTCATGAGCATGAAATCCCTTCCCACCTGCCTCCTGGTCGCCGGCTTTCTGATCAGTGCCTCCTCGGTCCTGGCCGATGGCAAGGAGCCCCCGGTCCCCGTTCGGACGGTCGCGCCGGAATACCCGGCCTACCAGCAGCGCGCCGGGGTCTCGGGCCTGGTGACCGTGCGCTGCACCATCGACACGCACGGCGACGTCGTCGGGACCGAGGTGGTGAAGGTCAGCGACCCGGCCTTTGAACGGCCGGCGATCGCGGCGCTGCAGAAGTGGAAATTCAAGCCCGGCACCCTCGATGGTGTCGCCATCGCCACGAAGGCCATCATCCCGGTGAAGTTCGTCGCGGCCAATTAGGCGCGGACGCCCGCCCTACCCCGCGTGCTCCAGAACCTCACCATCGGCAAGAAGATCACCCTCGGGTTCGGCCTGCTCTTCGGCCTCCTGAGCCTGATCGCCGTCATCGCCTACACCTCCCTCGGGGTCGCGGGCCGGCGGCTCACGCTCTTCGCCGACAGCGCCCAGGAGACCTACGCCGCGGCGACCCTGGAGTCGTCGATGCAGGCGCTCAAGCTGGCGGTGAACGACTTCCTCACCACCGGCACCGACGAGAGCGTGGCGGCGGCCGGCGCCGCGCGCCGGACGCTGGACGTCGACCTGGCCAACGCCGGGCGCCTCATCTTCGACCCGGAGCGCTCCGCCCAGATCGCGCGCGCCCGGTCCCTGCTGGACGACTACAACGCGGCCTTCACCGACCTCGTGGCCAACCACAAGGCGCGCCTGGCGGTGGAGAACGGCATCCTGGCCCCGCAGGCCAAACTGATTGCCGCCAACCTGCAGAAGATGCTGGAGCAGGCCAAGACCCTCGGGGACATGAACGCGGCGTTCCAAGTCTCCAACGCCCTCCAGGCCTTCTTCGAGAGCTCGAGCCTCGTGAACTCGTTCCTGCTGACGCCCGAGGCGTCCAAGGCCGAACGGGCCGACCAGTCGCTCGCGGCCATGGTCGCCCAGGTGCACAAGATCGAGCGCGACCAGGCCGAGATGGAGAAGCTCGACGCCTCGCTGAAGGACGACTCCCGCAAGGGCCTCCTCGCCGAACTGGAGGCCGCGGCCAGTCTCTATCGCGACGGCCTCGACAAGGTCGTCGCCGAGACCCGGGCCCGGGACCGCATCCTCGCCGAGCGCCTGAACCGGGTCGCCCCCGAGTTTACCGCCACCCTCGGCCGGGTCCGCGCCTCCGTCCACGACTTCCAGAACGAGCTCGAGATCCGCACCCGCGACGAGCAGGACCGCAACGAGCTCATGGTCTCGGGCGCCGCCGGGCTCGGCATCCTGGCCGGCGCCTTTTTCGCCTGGATCATCATCCGCAGCGTCACGCTGCCCATCACCCGGACCGCGGCCCACCTCGCGACCGAGTCGGAGCGCGCGAACGCCTCCGCCCTCCGGCTGGCCACCGCCAGCCAGTCGATCGCCGACGGCGCCTCGGAGCAGGCCGCCTCGCTCGAGCAGACGAGCTCCTCGCTGCGCGAGATGGCCGACACGACCAAGCGCAATTCCGAGAACGCCCAGAACGCCAAGAGCCTGGCCAACGCCGCCCGCGAGACCGCCGACATCGGGGCCGCCGACATGGCGCAGATGAAGGCGGCGATGGGGGCGATCAAGGACTCCAGCGCCGAGATCTCGAAGATCATCAAGACGATCGACGACATCGCCTTCCAGACCAACATCCTGGCCCTCAACGCCGCCGTCGAGGCCGCCCGCGCCGGCGAGGCCGGCCTGGGGTTCGCGGTCGTGGCCGACGAGGTCCGGAACCTGGCCCAGCGTTCCGCGGAGGCCGCGAAGGAGACGGCCGCGCGGATTTCGATGTCGACCGAGAAGAGCGACCAGGGGGTGCGCATCAGCGAGAAGATGGCCACCAACCTCGCCGCCATCCTCGAGAAGACCCGCCAGCTCGACGAGCGGATCGGCGAGATCGCCGAGTCCTCCCGCGTGCAGAACGACGGCATCCACCAGCTCAACAACGCGGTCGCCAGCATGGACAAGGTGACCCAGGAGAACGCCGCGCTGGCCGACCAGTCGGCGTCGGCCTCCGAGGAACTCCGGGACCAGGCCGCGCAGGTCCGCGCCGAGGTGACGGGCCTGCTCCGCATGGCGCACGGCGACGCGGCGGCCCGGCAGGAGGCCGCGATCCCGCTCCCGGCCCGGATGGCGGCGCCCGCGGCCGACCGCGGGCGCGGCTCCCGGCCAGCCACGCCGGCCCCGCTGCCGGTGGACGCCCCGGCCCTCCAACCCGCCGTCCGTTAGTACCGGAGCTGGGCCTCCACGTAGACGTCGCGCGGGATCTCCTCGCGGTTCGGCCCCGGGAACCCGTACTCGACGTGGTGGCCATGCAGGAGGTTCTGGCCGACGAGGCTCAGCTCCAGGTGGCGGGTGGCGTGCCAGGCCAGGTGGGCGTCCAGTTCAAAATAGCTCGGCACCGTCCCGCTGACCGGCCCGTTCGTCGGGCTGCTGTCGAGGGTCAGGGTGTCGATCCAGCGGAGCGCGGCATCCAGCTCCAGCCCGTGCTGCAGGTCGGCGGAGGACCGCAGGAAGACCTGGTTCTTCGGATCGGCCGTCTCATTGAGGGCCCCGGTGGCGTCGATGTAGCCCGGCTTGGCGAAAATGTTCTCGAGCAGGAGATCGTAGCCGGCGTGGAGCTGCCACCAGCTGAGCGGCTGGTAGCTGACGGTGAGCTCCGCCCCGTAGGTGTCGCCCGCGAGGTTGTTCTGGAAGACCACCGGGTAGGGGAACGGGTAGGTCGCGGTGGTCGGGGTCTGGAAGGTGCTCCGCAGGCTGTTGTAGTCGTTGTAGAAGGCCGACACCGCGATCGACACCCGGTTGGCCAGTTCGGCGCGGTAGCCGAGCTCGTAGGCGATCTCCGTCTCGGAGATGAAGGCATCGTTGCCCGCGAGGAAGACCGTCGGGAACTTGTAGGGCGAGGGGGCGTTCTCGAGGCCGGTCAGCACCTGGAGGTCGCGGTCGTAGCGGGAGGGCGTGCGGACGGCGCGCGACACCGCCGCCCAGACCATTTGCTTGGGGTCGAAATTCCACTGCAACCGGACGCTGGGCTCGATTTCGTAGCCGGTAAACTCGTTGTGCTCGACCTTGGAGCCGGCCGTGAGCGCCATGGTGGGGGCGAGGGCCATCTCGTCCTGCACAAAGCCGCTGTACAGGCTCTGGTCGAGCGTCCCGGGCACGAAGCGGATGATCCCCAGGTCCTCGTCGGTCTCATGGGTGAAGCGGTAGCCGAGGCCCCACACGATCCGGTTGAGGTCCCCGATCTGGAAATGGCGCTGCAGGTCCACGTCGTAGGTATCGAGGTCATCGACCAGGTCCGCCGCCGGGAAGCCGGTCTCATAGGGCGGACCGGCCATCACCGCGCCCTGGGGCTGCGCCAGATGGGTCTTGTCGTAGTACATCTGCAGGCTCAGGTCCGAGCCGTCGGCCGACGTGTGGGTCCACCGGCCAAGGAGATTGCCGCCGCTCAGGCCCCCCTCGCCAACCGCGCCCAGGAGCTGCGTGCCGTCGTAGTAATCGCCCTGGAGCGTCAGCAGGTTCTGCGGCGAGGCGTCCGAGTCCATCCGGAAGCCGGCGCGGGTCATGCGCAGCGAGTCGCCGGCGGATTCGCCGTCGCCAAACACATCGCTGCCCTCCTGGGTGTGCTCCCCGTAGACCCGGTAGTAGACCCCGGGCACGATCACGCCGCCGTAGCGCACCTCGGACTGGTCCTGCAGCTGGTTGCCCACCGCCTCCTCGGCGTAGAAGCCCTGGGTATCCTTGGCGCTCTTGGTCGTGATGTTGATGACCCCGTTGACCGCATTCGCGCCCCAGAGCGTGCCCCCGGGCCCGCTGATCACCTCGATCCGGTCGATGTCCTCCAGGGGATAGTCCTGCACGTTCCACATCACCCCGGCGTAGAGCGGGGAGTACACCGACCGGCCGTCGATCAGGACCAGGAGCTTGTCGCCCAGGTTGGCATTGAACCCGCGGGCGCTGATCTCCCAGTCATTGGCGTCCTTCTGGGCCACCTCGAGGTTGTCGGCCAGGCGCAGCGCCTCCGGCAGGCTGGCGGCGCCCGAATGCTCGATATCCTCGCTCGTGATCAGCTGGATGGCCGAGGGGGCGTCGAGGAGGGGCTCTGGGGTCTTGGAAACCGAGGTGACGTCCAGGCTCATCAGCTCGTCGACGGTCAGCTGCTTGAGGGCGGCGTCCTCGGTCGGCGGGGTGGGCGCGGTCGTCTGGGCCCGGGCCGCCAGGGCGAGCAGGAGGGTGGCCAGGGCGGCCGCCCCGCGGCGGCGGAAGAAGGTGAACCGGGGCTCGTTCATGGGGTAAGGGATGAGGGTGAGACCACCTGCGCCACGCGCAGGAGCTTGGAACTGATCTGCAGGGAGGCGGCGCGCGCCGCCTGGAGGTTGATGCGCAGGCGCACGTGGGCGTGGTCGGAGTAGAACTCGATCATGCCGCCGTCCTCGAGGAAGCTCTCGGACTCGCCGACGGTGAGGACCGGCGCCGAGGCGGTGCGCGCCGAGCGGAACTGGCTCTCCGAGCCGTTGGGAACGAAGACCATGTTGCAGGCATCGGCATCGGCCGGGCGCCGCAGGTGGCGCACCTCGAGCCGGTGGAGGCCGACGTGCTCGCCTCTCACCATCACGCCCAGTGCCGCCTCGATCTGGTTGTCGCCGAACACCCCGATGACGAAGGGCGCATCGGGGGAGCTGAACTGGGCCTCCGGCCAGTCGACGAACTGGGTGAAGTGGAAGAGGAAGGCCGCCTTGAGCTGGACCTCGGAGACCTCGGCCGCCGCGGCGACGGGGCCGGCGCCGATTAGAACCGCCGCGAGCAGCGGGAACCAGCGCCTCATCGCCCCACCTGCTTTCGCAGCTCCTCCAACGCGTCGTCGATCATCTTGATCCGGACCGGCTTGGTCAGGTGGGTGGCGAAGCCGGCCCGGCGGCTCTTGGCCACATCATGCTCCATTCCGTAACCGGTGAGCGCGATCCCCTTGATCGGCGCGCGGGCGGCCATCTCCACCATGAGGTCGAAGCCGCTGCCGTCCGGCAGCCCGATGTCCGAGATGAGGACGTCGATCTTCGCGCTCGCCGCCCGGATCCGCGCCTCGGCCAAGGTCGCGGCCGAGAGCACGCGGTGACCGCGGTTCTGCAGCATTTCCGCCAGCACGGTCCGGGTGGGATCGTGGTCCTCGACGAGGAGGATCGTGAACCGGCCCGGGGCGGCCGGCCCGGGCGGCGGGGGCAGCGGCGCCGGGGCCGGTGAGCGCGCCCCCGGCTGCAGGATCGGCAGCTCGACCACGAAGGTGGCGCCCTGGTCGCGGCCGAGGCTGCGCGCCCGGATGGTCCCGCCATGCAGCTCCGCGAGCGTCTTCGAGATCGCCAGGCCCAGGCCGAGGCCGCCGAAGCGGTGCGGGCCCGCGTTGGCGTGCTCGCCCTGGCTGAAGACCTGGAACAGGCGGGGGATCTCGTCGGCGGTCATGCCGATCCCGGTGTCCTCGACCGTCAGCAGCACCCGCCCGGCGGCCGGCACCTCGATGAGGCTGACGGTGACGCGCCCTCCCTGCGGCGTGAACTTCACCGCGTTCTTGAGCACGTTCCAAAAAATCTGCTGCAGCCGGACGGGATCGCCCGAGACCCGGGCCTGACTCGGGCCCACCGTGAGCGAGAGCGCGATCGCCTTGGCCTCGGCGTCGGCCCGCACGTTCTCGATCGCGTCCTCGAGGACCACGCGCGGCTCGACCGGGCGCAGGTCGAGCACGAGCTTGCCGCGCGTGATCCGGGTCAGGTCCAGCAGGTCGTCGATCAGCCGCGCCTCCAGCTCGACGTTCTTGCGGATCGTCTCGAAGTCCGCCCGGAGGTCGGCGGGCAGTTCGGCGCGCCCGGAGTGGTCGCTGGCGAGGAGGAGGACCGGATTCAGCGGGGTGCGCAGCTCGTGCGAGAGCGCGGCCAGGAAATCGTCCTTCGCCCGCGAGGCGGCCACCGCCTCGTCGCGGGCGCGCTCCACGTCCGCGTGGCTCGCCTGGATCTGGTCCAGCATTTCGTTGAAGGCGCGGTTGAGCACGCCGAATTCGTCGTCGCTCGAGGGCTGCGCCCGGATGGAGAAGTTCTTCTCCTCCGATATCACCTCGGCCATCTCCGCCAGCTCGAGGATCGGGCGGGAGATCCGCCGCTGGAAGAAATTCGAGAGGAAGAAGGAGACGCCCACCGAGCCCACGAGCACGCCGAGCAGCACCTCGCCGTAGATCTGGAACCGGGAGTACATCTCGCCGAGGTCGCTCGCGAGGTAGAGCGTGCCGGCCCGCCGCGGCCCCTGGCTAACGGGATAGAACAGGGCGAGGCGCCCATCGTGGTAGGTCAGGCCGAGCGGCCCCACGGCCGCGGGGAGCTTCTTCCGGTCCAGCCCGGCCGGGTATGTCGCGTAGACGTTCCCTTTCCCGTCGAAGATCGCCGCGGCCGTGATGTCGGGCTCGGAACTCAGCGCGGCCAAATTTTCCTGCGCGAGGATCGGGTCGTCGTAAATCAGCGCGGCGCTGCTGTTCGGCGCGATGATTCCCGCCAGGGCGGAGAGGTTGCGCCGGGTCCCTACCTGGAAGCTGTGGAACTCATACAAGAGCAGCGCCGCATAGGTCACGAACGAGGCCGCGATGCTGCTCAGCAAAATGACCCCCACCAATCTCCGCTTCAGGGATGGACTGGGCAGGCGCATCAGGGACACCTGAATAGACGGTTCCAGCCCCGGACGGATTCAATTTTCAGACCATGACGCTGCCCTTCGCCTCCCAGCTCAAAGGAAGCCATGGGGCAAACCATAACCTGCGGGGCTACAATTAGTTGCAAGTGGATGGCGCTCGCCAGCCCGGAAAGGACGGGAGAAGTGGCCCCGATTAGACCGCATCGCGCACGATCCGTCTCTCCTTTCTGGCAAAGTTTCGGCGGCGCCCCTCCGGGTTGGGCCGGGGAAGGGGCCGCCCTCAATTCCAACCTAGGCCAGGTAGGCCGCGAGTCCGGGGCCCGATTCGACTGGCGCCAAGGCCGCTTCCTCGGCCAAGGCCATGAGCTCCGCCAGCTCATTGGCCAGCGCGGTCCACACCGCCGGGTCCTGGTCAGTCGGGGGCAGCAGGAGCGGGACGAGTTTTAGCGAGTAAGCGCCCATCGCCTTGGAAAAGGCCTGGTCGCTGAACAGCACCCTCAGGCCGCCGACCAGCTCGGCGACGGCCGCGCTCGTTGGCCGCTCGCGCAAGGCGGCAACCGCCGCGGAATGGCGGACGACGACCTGGGCCAGCCGAAGGAGCGCCGCCTCCACCGCCGGCTGGTCCCCGCCAGCGGCGGGCCCGAGCGCCTCGAGGCGCGGCATCTTCTCCCTCCCGGGGTCGGCCAGGGAAAAATCCGCCGGATGCACCACCGTCGTGTTGGCGAGGCGCGCCCCCCGGTCGTTCACGTTGACCACGAGTCCCGACGGCCAGGTGGCGAGTCGCTGATTGAGCGCCCGCAGGTCCCCCAGGAGGTAGGTCGAGACCTCCGGGGCATGGTTGCCGGGGACCCGCGGACACGGACGGTCCCCGCGGTAGCCGGAGGCCTGGTAGAGGGAAGGGTCCACGCCGGAATGGTGCCGGATGGCGGGCGCGGCGGCATTGGCGGCCATGTCGACGCCGAAGAGATAGATCGGGCTGCAGCCAAGGTAGCGGGCCAGGTCGATGGCGGTGCTGCCGCAGCTTTCAGAAATGCCGACGCCGGTCCGGGCCACGCCCTGGTCGGCCAGCCAGTCGATCGTCAGGTTGAAGTTGGACAGATAGGCAATCCGCTCCGGCGGGACCGCCTCGTTCCAGGCCGGCGGGCTGAAGGGCGACAGGACCACCCGCCCGGGGAGGCGGGCGCCGGCCAGGCATTTCTCCGGCACCTTGGCGGCATCGATCGAGACGGCAAAGTCGGCCTCGACGCCGTGGCGCGCCAGCAGGGCCACCGAGGAGTCGCCCGCGATCACGACGGCGTGGCCGGCCGCCTTCACCAGGGCGGCCAGGGAGACATCGAGCGACGGGCCGGCGCCGCAGACGACGGCCGGCAGGCCCTCCAGCGCGCCGGCCCAAGAGGCCGGGACCCGATGGCGGCAGTACGCGGCCGCATTCCTAAAGACATGCTTCTGCCAGGTGAAGGCCAGCACCTTGCGGGTGAGCCGGACCCGGTTGAGGCCCTCCAGCTGTCCCTGGACCTCGGCGATGACCGCCTGGAATTGCTCCGGAGCGCGCACCAGGACGTCCTCGCCGACCAGCAGCGAAGGGAGGTTTTTCGAGTCGCCGAACAGGAACCGCTTTACCGCCGCCGCCACCAGTGCGGGCGTCAGGCGGCCGATATCGACCGGCTCAACCGTCCCGTCGATGTCGGGCGTGCCGAGCATCATGCCCGGGGCGTCGCAGAGCCAGAGGATCGCCCTGAACGCTCCCAGGTCACGCCCGGCCGGACGGGCGCCGATTAGGACGCACCGACTCGACGCGGGATCATGGAGCTCAAACAGCATTCCGGGAGGGGGAGCCGGGGTACTACATCGGCCCGAAATGGCCGGACTTGAGCGGCTCGCGGCGCCCGGCTCAGCCCACGATCAGGCGGAGGGAGCCGTCAAACTCGGGCTGCGTCCGCAGGTGGCCAAACCTCGCATCCCAGCGGCCGGCAGCGAGGTCGGCACGCAGGTGTTCCACCGAGGCGGCGGCGGTGGCCGGATCGACGAAGCTCCAGGCGGAGCAGGCCAGCCGAGCCCGCTCCTCGAGCAGGCGCTCCGGCCGCCCAAAATAGGCCTCGTTGAAACCGTCGCGGCAGTGCAGCGGGATTGGGACCTCCTCGACGCGGACGACGCCACCCAGGATGGCCCGGATCGCGGCGAGGGCCGGATAACGCCGCGCCTCGGCCGCCAGCACCGCGGGCGCATAGTGGTGGAGCCAGAAGCGCTCCACCTCGGCGGGATCGCAGGTGAGGATGACGACCGGACCCCGCGTCACCCGGCGCATCTCCCCCAGCCCCGCCCGAAAGTCGGTCCACTGGTGCACCGTGAACGTGGCCATGCTGGCCCCGAAGTGGCCGTCCGGGAACGGCAGCTTCTCCGCCACCGCGTCGATTGCCGGCGGGCGGGCGGCGGGCCGCTTGGCCCGCATCGACTGGGAGGGCTCGACCGCCACCACCTCCCGCGACGCGGGCTCGTACGCGCCCGCCCCGGCGCCGACATTGAGCACCCGGGCCGCCGATCCGAGCGCGGCCTCGATGCGGGCGGCGATATCTGGCTCGGGCTGGCGGTAATCGGTGTAGCTGACCCCGATCACGCCATAGTTGGCGTCGCCGGCGCTGCCGTCGGCATGACGCACCAGGGGCGCGCCTTCGGGCCCCGGTTCCACGCCTGCGCCGCTCATGCGCCCCGCCCCCTAGGAAGGTTCTCGGCGCCGGGCCTTGGGACGTGCATCCGGCCATCCGACAAAACCCTTAGACGGGGTGCAACCCGATCCGCTCCGGACCGCGCAACATTTGACGACCGCCGCCTTCCCGGCTTCCCTCGCTGGTTTGAGCCCCATCCAGACAGGGATCCCGCGGGAGGGCCGGTCATGAACCTCCCCCGCCCCTCGCTCGCCGCGTACCTGCTCAACGCGTTCCTCGCCGCCGGCGCCTATTTTCTCGCCGGGTCCTATTGGGTCGAGCAGGGCGCGCCGAGCGCCGACGAGGGCTTCTATCTCTACGCGTCCTCCGCGGTGTGGCACGGCGCCGTGCCCTATCGCGACTTCGGCTACACCCAGACGCCGCTGCTGCCGTATGTCCAAGGCGCGGTGTTCTCGGCGGTGGGCTACGGGGTCCGCGGCCAGCGCTGGCTGAACGTTGCTTGGGTGGCCGCCGCCGCCGGTCTGTCGGCGATCCTCCTGACGGCCGCGGGCGCCCCCCTGCCGTGGCGGGTTCTCCTGCTCCTCTGCTGGTGCCTCTGCAAACCCTTGGTCTACTGGAGCTCCGTGGGAAAGACCTACGGGTTCTGCGAGCTGCTGATGATCGGGGCGGCCCTGTGCCTCCAAGGATCGTTCCTGCTCCCCGACCGGGGCGCCAAGGGCCGGCGCCTCGCCCTGCTCGCCGTCCTCTCGATGCTCTGCGTCCTGGCGGTCGGGTGCCGCCTGACCGCGGCGCCCTCGGCCGGTCTGCTATGGCTGGGCTATGCGCTGGTCGACCGCGGCCGCACGCCGCCCACGCTCCTTGTCGGCATCCCGGTCCTGTTCGCCCTCCTCTGTATCGGGCCCTTCTACGCGCTCGATCCCCGCAACGCCGCCTTCTGGACTTGGACCTACCATCACCTGAACCAGGCCCACTTCAGCCGGACCGGCCTGCTCATGGATTCCGCCCGGGCGGCGATGGCTCCGGCGGCGCTGGGACTAGCGGGAGCCGCGCTCGTCATCGCGCGACTCGCCCGTCCCGGCGCGGGGGACCCCGCGCCCGTTCGCCACGGTCCGCTCTGGCGCCCGGGGACGTGGGTGCTGGCCGCAGGGCTCGCCGGCTGGGTCATCCCGGTGGCCCTCTCCGGCGTTTACTCCGAGTATGCGATTCCTTCCGTTCCCCTCGTGATCGTGGGATTCGGGCTCCTGGTCTCCCGGCCCGGAGCGCCGGCCGGCCGGCCGGGGGCACCGGCACTGGCCGCCTACGCGGCGACCGCCATCGCGCTCGGCGTCGGCTTCGCCGGTGGCGGGGACCTGGTGCTGCCGGGTTACCTGGACGCCGTCGACCAGACCGCGACGGTGGTCCGTCGCGAGACCCGACCGGACGACCCCGTGCTCACCAGCATGCCGGAAATCGCGGTCGCCTCGGGCCGCCCGGTATTCCCACGCCTTGAGCTGGGGAAGTTCGGGCTCACCGGGGAAATGGACCCGGTCCTGGCCCGGGCGCGCCATGTCCTGCCCTTCCAGGAGCTGCTCGACGCGGTCAATGCCGAGGCCTGCCCGGTCGTGGTGCTGTTCACCAAGGACCTGAAATGGAACTTCACCTGGTCGATTCCGAGCTTCCGGGTGATTCCGCCCGCCTCCACCGCCCAGCTCCAGCAGGCGCTGGCGACCCACTACCGGCAGATCGACGCCAACGAGTTCTTTGCGGTCTATCGACGTCGGTCGTAAGGCTCAGTGGCGCAACGGCTTGAAGGGTGGCCGTTAGGGCAGGGCATTTGTCCCGGCAAATTGCCCTTCCCGCCAGCGGGCGTGCGGTTTGCGGTTAAGGAATGCCTCGGCCGCGCCGTAGTAACTCAGGATGACCTCCTCCCAGGAGGGCTGTCACCGCATTCATGAGCACCATTCAAGCCCTCGGAGAGCCGATCGTCCGGGCCCATATCACCCGGGCGGTCACCGACGTTCTCAAGGTCATGCTGAAATCCCGCGTCGAGGCCGTCGCCCCCGGGGGTCCGTGGGGTGAGGTCCCGCCAGAGGTGACGGCGCAGCTCGCCGCGCCCCACGTGGTCGGCTCGGTCGGCTTTGTCGGCGACATCAACGGCCTCGTCTACCTCTGCCTCCCCACGCCGTTCGCGCGGATGGCCACCTGCCGCCTCCTGGGCCTCTCTGACTCAGAGCTCACCGACGCCGGCGAGGCCCCGGTGACCGATGCCGTGGGCGAGCTCACCAACATGACGGTGGGCAGCTTCAAGAACGCGCTCTGCGATGCCGGCTTCCCCTGCATGCTGACGATCCCCTCCATCATCACGGGCTGTCAGATCTCCGTGGAATCCGTGGGGGCGACCGAGCGGTGCCTCTATGCCTTCGAATGCTCGGGCCACCAGCTCGTCGCGGCCGTGCTGATGAGGACCAACGACTGACCCCGACCGCCGCCAACCCCTATGCCCAACAAGATCCTAACCGTCGATGATTCCAAGACCGTGCGGGCCATTGTGCGGAAGACTCTCAAGGCCTTCGACTGCGAGATCCTCGAGGCCGGCGACGGCGTCGAGGGCCTGGCCGTGGCCGCCAAGAACATGCCGGACATGATCCTCCTCGACGTCACCATGCCCCTCATGGACGGCGTCGAGATGCTGGCCAAGCTGAAGAGCAGCCCCCAGCTCAAGAGCATCCCGGTCATGATGCTCACCGCCGAGGGCGGGAAGGACAACATCCTGAAAATCGCCAAGATGGGCATCCGCGACTACATCGTGAAGCCCTTCAAGGAGGAGGTTCTGATCGAGAAGGTCTCGCGCATCATCGAGCTGAAGCCCTCCTCGGAAGGCGCGGCCAAGGTCCGGTTGCTCACCGACGCGGCCTCGATCCTCGTGGTCGACGACAAGCCGGCGATCGTCCAGCAGATCCGGAACGGCCTCAAGCACACCCCGTGGGTGATCCACGACGTCAACACCCAGAACGCGGCCGTCGAATTCCTCGCCAAGGGCGCCTGCGACCTGATCATCATCAGCCTCTCGCTGCCGGAGGAGGCGGCCTTCACGCTTTTCCGGACGATTCGGAGCAACGCGAAGACCAAGTACACCCCGATTTTCGGGCTCCTGGTGAAGACCGACACCGCGCCGATGCAGCATGCGCAGACGGTGGGCTACACGATCCTCGTCACCAAGCCGATCGACATGGCGGAGCTCGAGTCGAAGGTGGCCAAGGCGCTGAACCTCGACGTCTCCTCGCGGTACTTCAGCAGCGAGGGCGACGTCCTCGTGCTGCACGTGCCGGAGTCCTGCAGCCCCGTCGCGCTGAGCGAGATCGGCAGCTACCTCAAGCCCAAGCTGGCCGCCGCGGTCGACTGCGGAAACAACCACGCGATCATCGACGTGTGCGCGGTGAAGACGCTCGACATGGGCGTCATCAAGCTGCTGCTCGCCGCGATGCAGACCTGCCGCGACCTCGGCGTGCAGTACGTGATCGTGGGCAATCCGCAGATCATCGCCGAGAGCAAGGCCTTCGAGGAGACGAGCTCCTGGGTCTTCCTCGACTCGATGGAGGCGGCGAAGGCGAAGTTCGCCGCGCCGCTGGGGGTCTGAGGACGTCCCCTTCCGGCCCGGGGACCCTCCGACCGTCGCCGCGGAGCCTTGGCATGCGGACTGCTCAACCGCGCGTGCCCATTATCGCCTGCATATTCCCGATGCATTCGGCAGGCGACGCGTGGGCTGAAAAAATGGGGGGCCCGCAGCGCGCCCCATCCCCAGCCCATCAATCGGTGCAAGAGTCGAGAAGGTCCGTCCCCATCCGCCATGCCTGCACCCGTGTCCGCCCCCCCCCCCCCCACCCTCCTGATCGAGCACTGCGCGGTCCTTGACGCCGCCGCCCCCTGGGGCCGCCAGCTGAGCCGCCACATTGTCATCGAGGGAACGCGCATCCGCCGCATCACCGGCGAACGCCCGCCCGGGGACTTCGACCGGGTGATCGACGGGCGCCACTTCCTCGCCATCCCCGGGCTGGTCAACGCCCACACCCACTCGCTCGAGAACTTTGCCCGCGCGACCGACGAGCGCCTCCCGCTCGAACCCTGGCTGGTGCATACCATCTGGGCCCTGGATGTCTTCAGCGAGCGCGACTACTACCTCGCCGCGATGGTGGGCGTGATCGAAATGCTGCTCTCGGGCACGACCGCCGTCATCGACCATCTCGGGCTCACCCCCGGTGCCGGGCTGGGCCACCTCGGCGCCGCCATGGCGGCGTACCGCGACAGCGGGATCCGCGCGGGCGTGGCGCCGCTGATCCGCCAGTCGGGATTCGACGTGGAGGATGGTCAGGCCCGGGGCCACGGCACGGCCGACACGGTCCTCAGCCAGGGGGCGGCCCGCCGGACTGACGCGGAATACGGGGCCCTGCTCGAGGGCTTCTTCCGGGCGTGGCACAACGCGGAGGGCGGCCGGCTGCGCTGCTGGACCGGACCCAGCGGTGTCCAGTGGGCCACCCTCGACTTCCTCCACCAGTGCCTCGACCTCGCCCGCCGCCACGGCGGCGGCCTGCACATGCACCTGATGGAGTCGCGGGTGCAGGACCACGTGATCCGCCAGAAGTACGGGCGGACAGCGGTCGCGCTGCTGGCCGGGGAGAAGCTGCTCGGCCCGGACGTGTCGCTGCCCCACTCCGTCTGGGTCACCGACCGCGATGTCCGCCGCCTGGCGGACGCCGGCGCCGTCCCGGTGCACAATCCCGCCGCCAACCTGCGGCTTGGGAGCGGGCTCTCGCCCATCCGCAAGATGCTGGCGGCCGGCCTGACCCCGGGCCTGGGGGCGGACGGCGCCAAGAGCAGCGACCACCAGAACATGTTCGGCCACCTCCACCTCGCGGCCCTGATCCACAACCTGACCTTCAAGGAGCCGGACGCGTGGATCGCCTCCCGCGAGGCCGTGCGAATGGCGACCGAGGGCGGGGCCGCGGCGCTGCTCCTGCCCGGCAGGCTCGGCCGGCTCGCCGAGGGCTACCTGGCCGACCTCACGCTGCTCGACCTGCGGAGCCCCTCGCTCACCCCGTTCAACGACGCCTTCCACCACCTCGCCTTCACCGAGCTGGGGCGCTCGGTCCACACCGTCATCATCGACGGCCGGGTGGTCGTCGAGGCCGGGCAAATCCTGACCTTCGACGCGCCGGCCATCCTGGAGGAGGTGCGGGAGGCGACCCGCGACCGCATGCACCGCCGGCCCTTCCCGCCGGAATGGCAGGACGCCCGCGACCGCTTCCTCCGCTACCAGCAGGACATCGTCCACCACACGACCTTCGCCGCGGACCCGGAGCTCCCGGGATGCTGAACCGCCTCTTCCAGCTGCCGGCGCATGGGACCACCGTCCGGCGGGAGGTGATCGGCGGCCTCACCACCTTCGCCTCCATGGCCTCGGTGCTGGCCGTGGTCCCCGCCCTCCTCGGCCCGGCCGGCATGGACCGCTCGGCCCTCGTGACCGCCGTGGCCCTCTCCGGCGCCCTCATGACCGTCGTGATGGCGCTCGCCACCAACTACCCCATCGTCCTCGGCACGGGCACGGGCGTCGCCGCCTTCTTCGCCTACAACGTCTGCGGCACGCTCGGGATTCCGTGGCGCGCCGGCCTCGGCCTGGTCTTCTATGGCGGGGTCCTCTTCCTGCTCCTGTCCGTGAGTGGGATCCGCCAGAAGCTGGTCGAGGCGATCCCGCGAGAGCTCAAGCTCGCGATCCCCTGCGGCATCGGCCTCTTCATCACCCTCATCGGGCTGCGCAATGGCGGCATCGTCCGCGCCAGCGCCGGCACCCTCGTGACGCTCGGCGACGTCGCCAGCCCGGCCTGTGCGCTCGTCCTCGCCGGGGTGGTCCTGACGGCGGTCCTGATCTGGTGGCGGGTGCGGGGCGCCATCCTGGTCTCGGTCCTCGCGCTCAGCGTCGCCGGCCTGTTCATCCCGGACGGAGCCGGGGGGACCCTCACGCGGATGCCCGCGGCCCTCGCCGGGTGGCCGGCCTCTCTCCGGCCGCTCTTCCTCCAGCTCGACCTGGGCTACCTCTGGTCCCACTGGCGCCAGGGCGTGACCGTGGTGCTGGCGCTCCTGTTCATTGACCTGTTCGACAACATGGGCACCCTGATCGGCGTCTGCAGCCGGGCCGGCCTGCTCGATGCCCAGGGGCAGCTGCCGAAGATGAAACAGGCCTTCATGGCGGATGCCGGCGCCGCCATGGTTGCCGCGCTGATCGGCACGTCGACGGTCACGAGCTACATCGAGTCGGCCACCGGGGTCGAGGCCGGCGGGCGCACCGGCCTGACCGCGGTCACCGCCGCCGGCGCCCTCCTGGCCGCGCTGGTCCTGAGCCCGCTCATCCTGGCCATCCCGGCCGCGGCCACCGCGCCCGCCCTGATCATCATGGGGGCGTTCATGCTCCAGGGCCTCGCGGCCCTCGACCTGAGCGACCTCGGGAAGACGATCCCGGCCTTTGCGACCATCGTCATGATGCCCTTTTCCTTCAGCATCATCGAGGGCATCGGCGCCGGCCTCATCATCTTTGTCGGACTGATGCTTGGAACGGGCCGCGGCCGCCAGGTGCCGATCCTGACGTATATCCTGGCGGGCCTCTTTGTCGCGCGCCACTTCACCTGAATGGGCCCGAGCTAATCCCGGCCGAGGCGAACGTACGGCACGCTGAGCTGCCGCGGACTGTTGGAGGAGCGGAACTTGCTCGCCAGCGCGACCAGGGTGAGCAGGTAGGGAAGCATGACGATGAACTCGCGGGGAACCCCGGTCCCCGCCACCTGCAGGCGGAGCTGGAGGGCCTCGGCCCCCCCGAAAATCAGGGCGGCGGCGACGATCCCGGCGGGGCGCCAGTTGCCGAAGATGACGATCGAGACCGCGATCCAGCCGGCCCCGCCGGTCATCTCCTCCAGGAAGACGTTCAGGTCGACGGTGGAGTAGTAGGCCCCGGCGAGCCCCGCCAGGGCCCCACCCGTCACTGCCGCCAGATACCGCATGCGCCGGACCGGGATTCCCTGGCTGTCGGCGGCCTGCGGGTTCTCGCCCACCGCCCTCCACGCCGCGCCCAGGTGGGTGCGAAAGAGGAAATACCAGGCGAGAGCCGGCAGCAGGAAGGCGACGTAGACCAGCACATCGTGCCGGAACAGGACCGGTCCGACCCACGGGATCCGGCCCAGGAGCGGAACGACCACGGGGCCGGCCGGGGTGATCTCGGGCGTGTGGGCGGCCAAGGCGAACAGGGTCCGGTAGCAGAACCCGGTGCCGCCGACGGCGAGGAGATTCAGCCCCAACGAGACGATCACCTGATGGCAGCGCAGCGTGATCGCAAAGAAGCCGAAGGTCAGCGCGAGGGCCGCCCCGGCCGCCATGGCGGCCAGCCAGCCGGCGAGGATCGAGCCGGTGTAGTAGGCCCCGAGGAAACCGGACAGCGCCCCGGTGAGCATCATGCCCTCCACCCCCAGGTTCAGCACGCCCGACTCCTCCGCCAGCAACTCGCCGGTGGCGGCGAGGAGGAGCGGGGTAGCCAGGCGCAGGGCGGCCACCAGGAAGCCGATGACCACCGTGCTCATGGCTGGGGGGCGGCGGGCGGGACGGCCGGGGGCGAGACCGGGCGCAGGTGCGCCGCCACGCGGCGGCCCAGCCCGGCCGAGAGCACCATGCGGCCGCCGACGACGAAGAGGATCATCAGGCCCTCCAGCAGCCTCACCATCGGCAGCGGGACGGCGGCCTTGAGCTGCATCATTGTCGCGCCCACATCCATGGCGGCGAAGAGGAAGGCGGTCACTAGCGTGCCGGCCGGGTTGGTCTGTCCCACCAGGGCAATGGGGATTGCCGTGTATCCGTAGTCGGCCCCGATCCCGGCCTGCAGGCGGTGAAACTCACCCTGAACGACGAGGGCGCCGGCCAGGCCAGCCAAGGCGCCGCTCACCGCGGTGACGACCAGGACGCTGCGGCTGCCGGAGATGCCCGCGTAGCGGGCCGCCAGCGGATTGGCCCCGAATGCCTGCGCCCGGAATCCGGCCCAGGTCCGGCGCTGGAAGACCTGCACGGCATAGCCGGCGAGAAAGGGAACGGCGATGCCCCACGAGAGGCGCGCCCACGGGACCACGCGGGGCAGCATGGCGGCGGCCGGGATCAGGGGCGTGAACTGCACTTCGCTGCCCGGGGCCCGGATGGGACCCCGCAGGAGGTATTGGACGAACAGCACCGCGATGTAGTTGAGCATGAGCGTGCCGATCACCTCGTTGACCCCGAAGCGCACCTTGAGCCAGCCGGCCAGCAGCCCCCAGACGGCGCCGGCGGCCATGCCCGCCGCCATGGCGGCGGGTATGAGGATCAGCGGGGGCAGCCCGGGGAAGGCCAGCGCCGCCAGGGCGGTGCCGAGCGCGCCGAAGTAGAATTGCCCCTCCACCCCGATCGTGAAGAACGAGGCCCGAAATCCGACGGCGACGGCGAGGGCGCAGAGCGCGAGGGGGCAGAACCGGAGGAGCGTCTCCGCAACGTTGCGCGGCGTGCCGAGACCGCCCAGCCCGAGTTCCCGGTAGGCGGTCACCGGGTCGATCCCCACGGCCGCCATCAGACCGGCCCCGGCCGCCAGGGCGGCCGCGAGCGACAAAAGGGTGAGTCCCAGCGTCCTCACGGCGTCTCTCCCCGGCGGGGCGCGATCCCGGTCATGAGGAGGCCGATTTCGGTGCGGCTCGTCGTGGGGGTGGCCCACCCGATGATCCGGCCGGCAAAGATCACGGCAATGCGGTCGCTCAGCTCCAGCACCTCGTCCAGATCCATGGAGAGGAGCAGGACCCCCCGGCCCGCCGCGCGCATCCCGAGCAGGCGCTCGCGGACCAGGGCGGCGGAACCGACGTCGAGCCCGCGGGTCGGCTGGGCGGCGACGAGCACCCGGGGCTCCCGATGGAGCACGCGGCCGAGAACGAGCCGCTGCTGGTGGCCGCCGGACAACCGGGCGATCGGATCCTCCGGCCGCGGCGCCCTGACCTGGAAACGCTGGACGATCTCGGTCGTCGTTTGTCCGATCCGCCTCCAGTCCAGCCATCCGCCCCGAACCCAGGGCGGCGTGGGCCCGAGGCCGAGGAGGACGTTCTGGCGAAGGTCAAAGTCCTCGATGATCGCCGCGGCGTGCCGGTCACCCGGCACGACGCCGAGGCCTCCGGCCAGGATCGCGGCCGTGTCGAGGGATGAGAGGTCCTGGGAATTGAGGGTGATGCGTCCCGCCCGCAGACGCCGCAGGCCGAGCAGCGCCTCGACGAGCTCGTCCTGGCCGTTGCCGTCCACTCCGGCGATGCCGACGATTTCCCCGGCCCGCACCTCCAGCGAGAGCCGGTCCAGGCCGACGGCGCCCTCCCCGGCCGCGGTGGCGAGCTCGACCGCCTCCAGGAGGACGGCGCCGGGCGCCCGCGGTGCGCGGACCGACCGGGGCGCCAGCTCGCGGCCGACCATCAGGCGCACCAGCGCGCGCGGCTCGGTCTCGGCCGTCGCGAAGGTCCCCACGTTGCGTCCCGCCCGCAGGACGGTGACCCGGTCGCCGAAGGCGTGGACCTCGTCCATGCGGTGGGTGATGAAGATGACGGCGTTGCCCTGGGCGGCAACCGCCCGGCCGATCCGGAAGAGCTGCCGGGCCTCGTGGGGGGCCAGGGCCGCAGTGGGCTCATCGAGGATCAGGAGCCGCACCTGCCGGAAGAGCGCCTTGATGATCTCGACCTTCTGGCGCTCGCCGACTGAAAGGGTTTCCACCGCCTGGCGGGGATCGATCTTGGTCTCGAATTGACCCAGCAGCGCCCGCAGCCGGCGCTCGGCATCGGCCGGCCGGCCCCGCGCGAACCGCGGGAGGCCGAGCGTCACGTTTTCCAGCACGCTGAGGCGCGGCACGAGCAGGTAATGCTGGTGCACCATCGCGATCCCGAGGGCGGCGGCGGCGCGAGGCGACGCGAGACTCACCTTCCGCCCCTCCCATTGGATCTCGCCCGCGTCGGGGGCCAGCCGCCCGCCGAGGATGTTCATGAGGGTGCTCTTGCCCGCCCCGTTCTCCCCCAGGACGGCGTGGACCTCCCCGGCTCGGACTTCCAGGTTCAGCCGGTCGTTCGCGATCACCCCGGGGAATGACTTGGTCAGCGCCTCGACGCGCAGGAGCGGGGGGGGCGCGGCGGGATCGGCGGGCATGGGTGTGCCGGGTCGCGGCTATTTCCCGGCGAGGGGGGAGCGAACCGCGATGGCGTCGTAGGTGCCCGGCACCTTGAGCTGGCCGTCGCTTAGCTGCCGGCGAACGTCGGCGAGGCGGGACCGCAGGGCCGCCGGCACCCGCGGCCCGAGCGTGTGGAAGGGCGCCAGGTCGACCGCCGCGAAATCCACCGTATACACCCGGTCCTGCCATCCCGGCCCGCGGTCGAGGGCGATCAGGCCCACCACCGCCGCGTCGGTCCCATAGAGGGCGCTGGTCAGGACCGTGTCGGGGCAGCACTCGTTCTGGTCGGTGGCGGCGCCGACCGCCAGCACCCGGCGCTCGTGCGCGGCCTCGAAGACCCCAAAGGAGGTGGTGCCGGCATTGGTGAAGATGAGGTCGACGCCCTGGTCGATGAGGGCGAGGGCCGCTTCCTTGCCGAGGGCCGGGTTGTCGTAGGCCTCCGTGTAGATGTCCTGGACGACGATGTCCGGCCGCAGTTGCCGGGCCCCGGCGATGACCGCCACGTGGTCAGCCATCGCCGGCGGCGTGGCCCGGGCGCCGATCAGCCCGATCTTCCCGGTTTTCGACATGCCGGCCATCAGCACCCCGGCGAGGTAGGGCACGCCGGCATTGCCCGTCCGCACGGAGACGATGTTCGGCAGGCGGGTGAACGCCCCGGAGACCACGATGAACTTGAGGTGCGGATAGTCGTCCGCGACGTCGCGGACCTGGTCGTCGTAGTTGCCGCCGCCCATCACGATCACGTAATTGAAGCCCTCGTCGCCGAGGACGCGGAACACCTGCTCCGCATCCGTGGCCTTGAGGCTTTCGACGAACTTGATCTCGGCCCCAAACTGCGCCCGCGCCGCGATCAAGGCCTTGAAGCCGGCATTGTAGTACCCGGGCTCGCTGGCCCTTCCGGGCATGACGAGGGCCACTTTCAGCGGCGCGGCGACCCGCGGGCGGGAGGCGCCGCCCGCTGCGGCACCCCAGGCCAGGGCGGCCACCGCGAGTGCGTTCCGAAAGAGCCTCATCGGGTCCCTCGAAAGCACTACCTGTGCCCCACCTCGACGCCGCCCAGGAAGGTGGCCGCGATGGCGAGGGTCTCCAAATCGTCCAGGAGGAGAAAGTCGGCGAACCGCCCGGGAGTCACGCTGCCGATGCGGTGATCCAGGCCATAGGCGATGGCGGGATTCAGGGTCGCCAGGGCGACCGCCTCGGCCGGCCGGATTCCCGTCCCGAGCGCTTCCCGGACCGCCGCGGCGGCAGCCAGGCCACCCACGCGCCCGAGGCAAATCCTCGCGAGGTCGACGCGGGCGGTGCCGAGGGTGTTCAGGATCTCCCGGATCCCTTCCGCTCCAAAGACTGGAACGGGAAACGCGGCCAGCCCGAGGCGGATGAGCCGCCGGGCCTCCGCCCCGCTCGTCGCGGTGACGGCCGCCCCCTGGAGGACTGCCGGCACGCCGATCCTGGCGGCGCTCCACTGCCGCAAGGACGACTCCGGCTCCGGCGGGGCCTCCCCGGCCGTGACGTCCTGGACCACCGATGTTACCCCCGGGCCGGGACTCGCCGCCGGGTCCCCCGCCAGCCGGGAGGCGACCAGTCCGGGAATCACCAGGCGACCGCCGGCATCCACCACCCGCCGGGCGCCGCCGTCATAACCCGTGCGGATCGCTACGATGAGCCCGTCCTTGATCGCCAGGTCGGCGGCGTGGACCTCGGCCGAATAAACGTTCACGAGTCGGCAGTCGCGGACCACCAGGTCCGCGGGCTCCCGGCCTTGGGCGGCCCGGACCTGGGCCCAGGCCGCCGCGGGGGGGGAAAATGGGGCGTTCACGCGATCCCTCCCTCCACCACCGTGGGGACGGTCCGGCCCAGCTGCGAACTGACGAGGCCCCGGTCGGTGAGCCCGAAGTCGGGCAGGGTCGAGAGGACGGTCTGCGCCATGGTGAAGAATGGATTCTGGAGGGTGCAGCCGAGGGAGCGGGCGACCGCGTGGGCCGCCGCGATCTCGCTGACCACCTCCTCGAACGGCTGCTCGGCCATGATGCCGCCTAAGGGGAACCGGACCTGGGCGAGCACCTGGCCGTCGGCCACCACGACAAATCCCCCCTGGATTTGCTCCAGGTGGTGAATCGCCTGCCACAGGTCGTCCTCGCTCACCCCGACCGCGACCAGGTTGTTCGAGGGCACCGACAGGGACGTGGCGACGGCCCCCCGCTTGAGGCCGAAGCCGGTCACGAAGCCGCGGCCGACATTGCCGTTCCGGCCGTACCGCTCAACGGTCGCCATGCAAAGGATGTCCCGCCCGAGATCCGGGCGCACCTTCCCGCCGCTGACGGGGAGGTCGACCTCGAGGCCGGTGTTGAACGCCTCGCCGTCGCGCGCCCGGATCATCCGGACCCGGGCCTGCGTCCGCGCCGGTTCCACTCGGACGTCGAGCGCGGAACGCGCCACCCGGCTGAGATCGATCGTGTGCCGGTAGAAGTCCGGGAAGCGCGGCGGCGGGACCTCGACCGTGAGCTGGCCGCGGTGGGCGACGAACTTCCCGTCCGCGATGACCCACTCCGGCGGGAAGGCGTCGAGGGCCGAGAGCAGCAGGATGTCGGCCGCGCGCCCGGGGGCAATGGAGCCGAGGCGGTCGGATTGCCGATAGTGCTCGGCCGGGTTCAGGGTCGCCATCCGGTAGACCTCCGCCGGGGGAATCCCCCAGCCCAGGGCCAGCCGCACCAGGTGGTCCTGGTACCCGAAGCCGGCGCCAATCAGGTCCATGACCGTGATGTTGTCGACGCACAGGCAGAAGTGGCGCAGCGGCAGCCGGTGCGCCTGGGCCTCGCCCATGATGCGCTTCAGCTGCCCCAGGCGACCCGGGGTCTCGACGCAGAAGAGCCGAAGCCCGCGCCGCAGGCGCGGGCGCACGTCCTCCTCCTGGCGGAGGCAGTGGTCGTCCTGGAGGCCGGCGGCGACGTAGCCGTCGAAGGCGGCCTCGTCCGCGTGGGCGATCTCCCCGCCATGCCCGCTCACCCGGCCCCCCCGTTCCCGGCAGAGCTGGATGCCCCGGAAGAAGTCGTCGTGGCCCAGGTTGATCTTGGACCAGACGGTCTCCCCGATGCTCACGCACCCCGCGTCGAGCAGCCCGGCGATGTCCGCCGAGCGCAGCTCCATCGCGGCGGTCTCCAGGCTGGGGTCCAGGGGGCAGTAGGACGGCGCGGCGAACTGCCCCTTCAGGGGCAGGCCGGCAAATGAATCCATCAGGCAGCGGATCGGGGCCGGCCCGCCCGTGTGGGCGATGTTGGTCGTGTCGACGAACACGGTCGTGGTCCCGAGCGGCACGATGGCCCGGGCCAGCTCCCCCGGCCAGAGGAAGGTGGTGTCGACGTGCATGTGCGCGTCGATCAGGCCCGGGACGGCGAACATCCCCCCGCCCTCGAAGACGCGGTCGGCCCGTGGATCGTCCACCGGCTCGGTCGAGCGGATCGTGTCGCCGTCGATCGTGATGTCGGTGGCGTAGATCTCGCCGGAATGGACGTTCAGCAGGCGGCAGTTGCGCAGGATGAGGGTGGGAATCATGGGCCGGGGGTCGGGCGGATGGGCCGGGCGCGGTCGGGGAAGCACCGCCCATTCCACCGGACCCTGGCATCAATTTCTTTCATGATCGCTGCCGCCGCGGCCCCGCCGGTCCTTAGGCGCCAAATTCGGCCGTGCCGGCCGCGCACAGCTTGATGAACATCTCCTCCGCATGGGCGAGCCGCCGGCCCTTCCAATGCGCGATCGCCCAGCGGTACCGGAGCTTCTTGCGGCCAAGGGGCAGCGCCACGAGCTCGCCCGCGTGCACCTCGTCGCGCGCGACCCAGGGCGAGAGCACCGCCGCGCCGAGGCCGAGCTTCGCCATCTCCTTGATGGCCTCCATGCTCCCCAGCTCGATGAAGTTGCCCAGGATGATCTTCTCCTCGCGGAAGTACTCGCTGAGGATCCGGAAGCTGTAGCTCGTCCGCTCGTAGAGGATGAGGGTCTCGTGGGGGATGGCCTCGCGGGGCACGCTGCCCAGGGTCGCCCAGCGGTGCTTGGGCGATAGGAAGAAGGCCAGCCCGTCCTCGAACAGGGGGGAGTATTCCAGGCCCTCCGAGGCCGGCCCGGGCACCTCCACGCCGATGGCGAGGTCGACCTCGCCGGCCCGGAGCAGCTCCATCTGGCGGCCATGGTCGCCGGGCTCGATGCGCACCGCGCAGTTTGGGAACTTGGCCTGGAACTGGCGGATGACCTTGGGCAGGATCAGCTGGCAGGCGGTGGTGCTGGCCCCGATCCGCAGCCGGCTGCGGCCCAGCTTGGAGTGGAGGTCCAGGTCCGCGCGGACGGCATCCATCTCGCGGAGGATGTTCTCGGCGTGGCGGAAGAAGTCCGCCCCCGCCTCGGTGAGTTGGACGCGGCGGCCGACCCGGTCGACGAGGCGGCAGCCCATGTCGCCCTCCAGGGTCTTGATGGCGTGGCTGATCGCGGGCTGGGTGAGGCTCATCTCGGCCGCCGCTGCGGTGAAGCTGCCCCGCCGGGCGAGCGCCACGAGGGCGTAGAGCTGGCGACTGTCGATTAATCTCTGCACGGATAAATTCTATTCATGGATGCGGGTCCCAACGCAAAAAGCATGAATCACACCAACCGGCCGCCGCGGCTGCCCGCCGCCATCCGGGATGGTTTTCCCCGGGGGTTCGGCCCCCCCGCGGGAGGCGCTGGCATCAAAGTTGCTCGCCCGCCCGTGCCGCGGCCACCCGCCGGGACCTCCATGCCGCCCACCACTCCATCACCCACGCCGGAGCCCCGGGCCGCGGCCGCGCCGGCCCCCGGGAGCGGCGCTCCGGGCCTGCGGCCGAACTGCCTGTCCTTTCCCGAGACGCTGTCCCAGTGCGTCGCGAACATCTCCCCCACCCTGACGCCGGTGATGATCGTGCCGCTGGTCTACGCCTCCGCGGGCGACGGCACGTGGCTCGCCTACCTGTTCGCGACGATCGGCCTGGTCCTGGTCGGCTTCAATATCACCCAGTTCGCCCGCCGGTCCGCCTCGCCGGGCTCGCTCTACACCTACATCGCCCACGGCCTGGGCACGCGTTTCGGCTTCCTCGCCGGCTGGGCCCTGATCGCCGCCTACCTCTTCACCGGCATGTCCGTCCTCTCCGGCTCGGTCAACTACGCGCTCATCCTGCTCGCGATGCTGAACGTCCGCCTCTCGCCCGTCCTGCTCTTCGCCGGCGGGGCGCTGCTGGCCTGGTACATCGCCTATTCCGACGTGCGCCTCTCCACCCGGGTGATGCTGGTGCTCGAGCTGGTCTCCATGCTCCTCATCCTGGCGCTGGGGGCGATCGTCGTGGCCCGCCGGGGCCAGCTGTTCGACGCGCCCCAGTTCCACTTCGCCTCCCTCAACCTAAACGGGCTCAAGGCCGGCCTGATCCTGGCCATCTTCAGCTTTGTCGGCTACGAGAGCGCGGCCACCCTGGGCGCCGAGGCCCGCCACCCCCTGGTGAACATTCCCCGGGCCATCATCTACAGTGCGGTGATCAGCGGCCTCTTCTTCATGGTCACCTCCTACGTGGCCGTGCTCGGCTTCCGCGGCCTCGGCCAGGACCTCGGGACGAGCGATGCGCCGTTCAGCGCGCTGGCCAACGCCGCGCGGGTGCCCTTCTTCGGCGTGCTCATCTCGATCGGCGCCGTCATCAGCATGTTCGCCTGCACGCTCGCGAGCCTCAATGCCGGGGCCCGGATCGTCTTCAGCCTGGGCCGCCACGGAATCTTCCACCCGAAACTGGGACAGGCGCACCGCACGAACGAGACTCCGCACCACGCGGTCTCGCTCCTGGCGGTGCTGACCTTCGCGCTCCCGGCGGTGCTGCTGGCTTGCAAGGTCAGCCTGCTCGATGTCTTCAACGACCTGAGCACCATCGCCACCTATGGCTTTCTCGTCGTCTACGCGCTCGTCTCGGTCTCGGCCCTGGTCTACGTGCGCCGGATCGGCCGGCTGACGCTGGGTTCCGTGCTGCTCTGCGGCGCCTCCATTCTCTTCCTCGTTCCCGCCCTGGTGGCGACTGTCTATCCCGCTCCGGCGCCGCCCCTCGGTTACTTCCCCTACCTCTTCATCGCCTATCTCGTGGTGGGCGCGGCCTGGTTTGCCCTCTGGCACCGCGGGGGAAGCACGCAGCTCGACGAGCACAAGGCGGCGCTGGCGGCGGCCCCGGCCGAGTAGCCGGCCGGGCTCCCGGCGATCATTTGGGGTCGGCGTTCCAGATGTCCTGACAGGCCTTCCAGGTCCCGTCCGGTCCCTTCCTCCATACGGCGACATACTTGCCCTTCTCGACGGTCTTCTTGCCGTCGGCGCCGGTGTAGGCGCGCACGTAGGTGCCCCGGGTGAAGCCCAGGTCGCCCCGCTTCGAGATTTCGGCCTCGGTGACCCTCCATGACACCGAGAACGACGGGTCGACGGTAAACCCGGCGGACAGGTACTTCCGGACCGCGGCCCGGTCCGCCATTCCGGCGTCATCGGGCGGACACACCACCGCTTCCTCGGAGTAGTAGGAGGCGACGAGGTCCGCGTACCGCTTGATCGAAGCGTCAGGCCACCCGTCGGCGATCGCGGCCTTCTCCTTGGCGTTCTCCTCCATCCCCACGGCCAGGGCGGCAGAACCCAGGCCGAGCAGCGAACCTCCCCCCACCAGCGACGAGACGATCAGAACCGTGGGAAGATTCATGGCGTGCTGGTAATGGCCACTTGCGGCCCGGAAGGAAATATAAATTCGCCGGGTGCGGCAAAATTGTAACCCTTGGGGACCGGATCCCCGTCGTCGGCGTCCCTGAGTTCAACCCCAACCCCCGCGACCAATGACCCTGCCGCGCCTTCCAATCCTGGCCCTCCTCGTGTTCGCCGGTGCGGCGACCGCGCCGGCCGATCCCCCCGCGCCGGCGCCCGCAGGCGGGCCCGAACTCATCCAGAAGATCCGCCGCGAGCTCTCCGGCCCGCCGACGGAGGATTCAAAGGTCCACGCCGGCGTTCCGGCCGGCGAGATCATCGAGGGCGCGGTCACCGACCCGAAGATCTATCCCGGCACCGTGAACAACTTCCGGGTCTATGTCCCCGCCCAGTACGACCCGGCCCGGCCGGCCTGCCTCTATTTCCGGCTGGATGGAATCGGCAAGGACGAGACGGTCGTCTTCGACAACCTCATCGCCAAGGGCGAGATGCCGGTGACCATCGCGGTCGGACTGGCCTCCGGCACCGTCTGGAAGACGCCGGGCCAGGCCGCCTACCGCTGGAACCGGTCATACGAATTCGACAGCACCAACCGGCTCTTCCCGGACTTTGTCCTCAACTCCGTGCTGCCGAAAGTCGAAAGCCTCACCACGCGGGACGGCCGGCCCATCCATCTCTCGCACGCGGCCGCCGACCGGGCGGTGTCGGGCGGGAGCACCGGGGGAATCGGCAGCTTCACCCTGGCCTGGGAGCGCCCGGACTCCTTCAGCCGCGTCTACAGCATCATCGGAACCTTCGTCGCCATGCGCGGCGGCAACGACTACCCGGCGATCGTGCGCAAGACGGAGCCCAAGCCGATCCGCATCTTCCTCGAAGACGGCAGCCAGGACGCCTGGAATCCCCTCTTCGGCACCTGGTTCATGGCCAACGAGAACATGGAGGCCGCCCTCGCCTTCTCCGGCTACGACGTGCAGCACGCCTGGGGCGTCCATGGCCATGACGGCGGCCCCGGGAATGTCATTCTCCCCGATGTCATGCGGTGGCTCTGGCGCGGCTGGCCCGCCGCGGTCGAGGCCGGGACCTCCCAGAATGACATGCTGCTCTCCCTCCTCCGTCCCGGCGAGGACTGGCAGCGCGTCGCCGGGGACTTCGGGTCGGCGCAGGCCCTCGCGACCAGCCCGGGCGGCGCGGTATATTTCAGCGATGCGACGCGCCGAGCGCTCTGGCGGATCGGCGCCGACGGGACCCCGCAGGAGTACCGGAAGGACATCCCGGGGGTAAGCGCCGAGGCCTTCGGGCCGGATGGCCTTCTCTACGCCGCCGAGCCGGACGCGACCAAGATCGTGGCTTTCGACGCGCATGGCGCCGAGCGGACCGTGACCGAAGGGATCCGCGCGGGCCACCTCCTCGTCAACAGCCGGAATGAACTCTACGCGGCCGAGCCCGGGCGCCATTCCGATGACCCCAGCAATCTCTGGCGAATCAAGCCCGGCGGGAACAGGCAGCTCCTGGATGGGAGCCTCCTTGCCGTAGCGGGGATCGCCCTCGCTCCCGACCAGTCCCTGCTCTTTGCCGCGGAACGCGGCGGCAACCGGGTCTACAGCTTCGTCTCCACCGGCGAGGGTGCGCTGGCGGACAAGGAGCCCAACTACTGGCTTCATCCGGCCGATCTGCCGCACAGCGGCGGCAACGGCGATCTCGCCGTCGACCGGAATGGCGACCTGTTTGTTGCGACCCCCCTCGGCATTCAGGTCTGCGACCGGAACGGCCGCGTGCGGGCCATCCTGTGGGTTCCGTTTCCGGGTGGCGCGATCGAAGGAATCTGCTGGGGCGGATTGGGCTTTGACACCCTGTATGCGACCGACGGGGTCCACCTCTTCAGGCGCCGCCTGAATATCCCGGGTTACCCGCCCTGGAGCGCGCCCGCGGTCCTTCCACCCTGGAACGCCGGCTGACGAGCCCGGGCGCATTCCCGCGCCACCCAAACCTGCCGAAGACCGGGCCGCCCCGCGAACATGGCAAACGGCCCCTATGAGATTCTCGCGATCGCCTGCGGACCCGTAGTCTCTGGGGGTGTGTCACCCCTTCCGCCAAGGCCGGTGGCGCCGGCCCGGCGCCGAGATGAACCGGCCGCGGGGCTGCCGCCCCCGCACGGTCCTGGCGGCCGCCGCCTTCATTCTGATCGCGGGAGGCATCACTCCGGCCCGGGCCGCCCCACCCGCCCCGACCGGCTCGGGTGAACTCGGCACGGACGGGGAGGAGAGCCTCCTGGCCAAGGTGTCCCTGGGCAATTTCCCGAACAACGGCGGACCGATCGGCGCGCCCCTGCTCGGCGGCCTGGGGGGCCTGCGCCCCTGGCTGAGCCAGTACGGCATCTCCCTTTTCCTCTCCGAGACCAGCGAGGACCTGGGCAACATCTCCGGCGGCGTCAAGCCGGGCTTCGAGTACGACGGCGTGACCCAGCTGCTCGCGCAGCTCGACACCCAGCAGGCCGGCGGATGGTACGGCGGAACCTTCGACGTCAGCGGCTTGGAGGTCCACGGCAGCAACCTGAGCATGGAGCACCTGGACGTGCTCCAAACCGTGAGCGGAATCGCGGCGGAGCCGTCCGTCCGGCTCTGGGAAGCCTGGTACCAGCAGAAGTTCTTCCCGGGCAGCCTGCTGGAGGTCCGGATCGGCCAGCAGAGCCTCGACCAGGAATTCATGGTGAGCGAGAACGGCAACCTCTTCGTGAACTCGATGATGGGCTGGCCGATGCTGCCGTCGGCCGACCTGCCCGGCGGCAGCTCGGCGTATCCGCTGTCCGCCCTGGGCGTGCGCATCTGGGAGCGCCTCAGCGACTCGCTCGCCCTGCGCGTCGGCGTCTTCAACGGCAGCCCGGTCGGCGACACCGCGGGCGATCCCCAGCAGGAGAACCGCTACGGCACCAGCTTGCCGTTGAGCGGCGGCGCGCTGGTGATCGCCGAGCTCCAGTATACCTATCCGTCCTTCGGGACCCTGACCGATCCCGACCAGCCGGCGCCGCGGGCGGGGACCTACAAGCTCGGCTTTTGGTACGATTCGGAAGGCTTCGCCGACGAGGAATACGACACTGCCGGCCGTTCCCTCGCCAACCCCGCCAGCACGGGGACGCCGAGGACCCACCGGGGCGACTATTCCCTCTACGGCATCGTGGACCAAATGCTCTGGCAGTCGGACGAGGCCACCAGCCGGACGCTGAACACCTTCGCAAAGGTGATGGGCGCCCCGGAGGAGGACCGCAACCTCATCGACTTCAGCGCCGTGGCCGGCTTCACGCTGCATGAGCCGATCCGCCAGCGGGATGACGACACGCTCGGCATCGGCGCCGGCTACACCACGGTCAGCGGCGGCGGCGCCGGCCTCGACCGGGACCAGGGCCGCTTCACCGACTCTGACTACCCCGTGCGCCGGGGTGAAACCTTCTGGGAGGTGACCTACCAGTACCAAGTCGCACCGTGGTGGCTGGTCCAGCCGGACTTCCAATACTATGTGAGTCCCGGCGGCGGCGTCCCAAACCCGAACGCGCCCGGGCGCCGGGTCCGCAACGAGGCCGTCCTCGGCCTGAGGACCAACCTCCAATTTTGAACCCCGATGACAACCCTCCTTCCCCGCCCCGCCGACGCCCGCCTCGCCGCCTCCACCCTCGGGGGCTTGTCGCTGGGCCTCACCCTGGCCGCTGCTTCCGCCGCGGCCGCCGGCCAGGACGGCTTCCTCGAGCACATCCACCGTCACGTCACCCTGTGCACGACGGTCACGGACAACGGGGACCTGAATCCCTATGCCATCGCGCTGGCCCCGGTGACCTCCGGCCGCATCACCGAGGGCGACGTCCTCGTCGACAACTTCAACAGCGTCTCGAATGTGGAGGGGACGGGCACCACCATTGTCGATTTCAACCCCGCCACCAAGAAGACGTTCCTGTTCGCCCAGCTGCCTCCGGAATCGAGCGAGTGCCCGGGCGGCGTCGGCCTGAGCGCCGCCATGACAATGCTGCGGTCCGGCTGGGTCATCGTGGGGAGCGCGCCCAGCAACCGCGGGAGCACCCGCTCCAAGGGCAACGGCGGCCTGATCGTGCTGGATTCCAACGGCCACCGGGTCGCCACCTGGTCCGGGCCGACGATCAACGACCCCTGGGGCAACATGGCGGCGATCGACCGGGGCGCGACCGCCACCCTCTTTGTCAGCATGGCCGGATTCGGCGTCCCGGGTCCGGACGTCCGCGACCCGAAGACGGGGTACCCCGTGACGGTCAACGAGGCGACCGTGCTGCGCATCCAGCTTTCGATCCCTCCGGGCCGGCCGCCCGTGATCACCGACGAGACGGTGGTCGCCAGCGGCTTTGGCCAGCGCGCCGACCGGAACGTCTTCCTGATCGGCCCGACCGGCCTCGCGCTCGGCCCGGACGGCACGCTCTTCGTGTCCGACGCCCTCGCGAACCGGATCGCCGCCATCCCCGACGCCCTCACCCGCACGACCAGCGGAGGCACCGGCCGGACCGTGACGGAGGGCGGCCTGATGCGGCGCCCCCTGGCCCTGGCCACGACGCCCCAGGGCCACCTCCTCGTCACCAACGCCGTGAACGGGGAGGTCGTGGAGGTGGACCCCGCGACCGGGCGGCAGCTCTATGCGAAATGGATCAACACGGACCAGGCGCAGTCGCCCCCCGGCAACGGCGACCTCTTTGGCCTGGTGATGACCCCCGATGGCAAGGGCTTCTATTTCGTCAACGACGACGTGAACACGTTGACCGAGGCGATGCCCTGAACGGGGCGCAGGGCGATGATCCCGCCCGGGCTTGAACCGGGCCGACCGATCGATCAGTTGTCTGCCCAGGGGACTCCGTTTCGACGCGCCCTCCCCTGCGAGCAGCCGAGAGCACGGCGGAAAATCCCCATGAACTGCGAAGCGATATCCGCGGCTGATTTTGGCCTGGCCGACACTGCCGCCGTCCTCACCCAGGCATTTTCCGACTATCTTGTGAAGATCCCCTTCACGGCCGTCGGCTTGACGCGTTCGGCCGTGTCGGACGGGGTCGACCTGGCGGAAAGCCGGATCATCCTGCTCGACGGCGCGCCCGCCGGCGGGCTCCTCATTGCCCGCCGCGGCTGGTCGAGCCGCCTGGCGGGCATGGCGCTGGTTCCTTCCGCCCGCCGGCGGGGTGTCGGACGCTGGGCGATGGAGCGGGTGATGGCCGAGGCCCGGGCGCGGGGGGAAAGATTCATGGTGCTGGAGGTGATCGAGCAGAACGTGCCGGCGGTGCGGCTTTACGAGGCGTGCGGGTTCGGGAAGGTTCGCCGGCTGGTCGGCTTCGAGCGCGAGGCCGGCCCGCCACCGGCCGGTGGGCCGGCCCTGACCGAAGTGGACCCGCGTTTCGTGGCCTCCCTCGTGTCCGCCGGGGACATCCCCAACCTCCCTTGGCAGTTGTCCGGGGAGACCATCGCCCACCTGCCGCCTCCCCACCGCGCCTTTGGCCTGGACGGCGCCTGGGCGGTGATATCCGACCCGGGTGCCGGCGAGGTGGTGATCCGGGCGATCGCCGTTTCCCCGGGATCGATCGGCAGCCCGAGGGCCCGGTTGACCGGCCTGCTCGGCGCCTTGAACGCGGCCTATCCCGGCAAGCGCTGGCGCCTCAAGGCGCTGTGGCCGGAGGAACTCGGGGACATCTTCACGGCGGCCGGATTCGCGCGGACCGAGCTCACCCAATGGCAGATGCAGCGTGCGCTGCCGTGACGCCCGTCACCCCATGCGGACGGCCGGATTGAACGCCCTGGTCGCCGTCGCCGCGGCGCTCCTCCTCGCGCGGCCGGCGTCGGCCGAGCACGCCCTGCTCACGATGGCGGAGAGGGCTCGCCTAGTCGAACTGGTCCGGACGGATGCGGCCGCCCAGGCCCAGTTCGCCGCCCTGATTCACCGGGCCAACTCGAAGCTCCATCGGCCGCCGAATCCCGTCCGCCTCATCCAGACGGAGGGCAAGCTGGCGGGAGACCCGGTAAAGGTGGCCACCCAGCAGGCGCTCGCGGACATGTCCGAGCTTAACGACCTCGGGTATGCCTACCTGATCACGGGCGAAACCCGGTACGCCGACCAGGCGCGGCGGATCGTCCTCGCCTGGTCGCGCGTGAACCAACCCACCGGCGACCCGATCGATGAGACCAACCTCGAGCCGCTGATCGTCGCCTACGACCTGACACGCGGCACCTATTCGGACGTGGACAAGGCGGAGGCGGAGGCCTACCTGCGGCGGCTCATCAAGGCGGAGCGGGGCGCCCGGCAGGTGATCAACAACTGGCAGAGCCACCGGCTGAAGATCGTCGGGCTTTCCGCCTATGTGCTCGGCGATGACACCCTGATCGCCGGGGCCGTCGATGGTTTCAAGCGGCCGATCGATGTAAACCTCCATGCCGACGGCACAAGTTACGACTTCATCGAACGCGATGCCCTCCACTACCACGTGTACGACCTGGAGCCGCTGCTCACGTTCGCCATTGCGGCGCACCTGCACGGGCTCGACCTTTACAACTACGTCGGCGCCCGGGGCGGCTCATTGCGCCGCTCCGTGCAGTTCCTCATCCCCTTCTGCACCGGCGAAGCCCAGCATCACGAGTTCGTCAATTCCCAGGTCCGCTTCGACCGGCAACGGGCGGAGAACGGCGAGCAGGGATACCAGATCGGGCACCTTTTTCGGCCGGCGGAGGGATTCAAGGCCCTGAGCCTAGCCGCCTACCTGGACGAGACCGCGCGCCCCCTGCTCGTGGCCCTGGCCGGCCAGAGCAGCGACCCGATGGTGAAATGGACCCTGCTGCTGGGCGCCGCGGCGCGAACCCCTTGAAGGAGCCCCCGGGACCGGCTTCCGGTCGGTCCCAATTCTGAGATCGGACGGTCCCACTTCTGCGTAATCCCAGGCGGGAGGTCCGAGCAAGAATTTGGGTGACTGGTTGCAGATCAGGATATTATGGCGCTAGCGGACCGTGGCACGGGTCCTGCGACAAGAGGAGGTACGCGCCTTGCCTGCACCCTCTTGGTGGCCCGGCCGATCCCTTTCCCCAACGGTCATGAAATACGCCTTTCGGCAGATCGTAAAGAATCCCCGGTTCTCGGCCATCGCGATGCTCACGCTGGCGCTCGGCATCGGGGTCAACACGACCACGTTTTCCCTGGTCTACGCCATCCTTTACCGGATGCCGCCCTATCCCGACCTGGGCCGCCTCGTCCAGGTCTACGGCACCGGCCCGCAGGGCAACCGCCTCAGCCAGTCGCCGGCCAACATCCAGGATGAGCTGAAGCAGTTCACGGTGTTCGGGCACGCGACGCCCTACAACTTCGTGACGTCGAACCTGGCGCAGCCGGGCGAGCCCGCGTACCGGGTGAACGGCCTCCAGGTTGGCGGCGACTTCTTCACCATCATCGGGATGCCCCCGCTCATGGGGCGCACCTTGGTGCCCGCCGACGACCAGCCGGGAAAGAACAGCGTGGTCGTCGTCAGCGAAAAGTTCTGGCGGGAGAAGCTGGGCGGCCGGGCGGACGTGATCGGCGCCCACCTTCGGCTGGATGCCAAGCCGGTCACGGTGGTCGGCGTGATGCCGGCCCGCGTCGACGACGTCTTTGCCTGGGGACCCGTGGAGACCTGGCAGCCCTTGGGCTATGACACCTGGGCGGACCGGACCAACACCTGGCTGAACGTCCTCGCCCGGCTGAAGCCGGGAGTGACCCTCGGCGCGGCCAAAGCGCAGCTTTCGACCATTGGCTCGCGGCTCGCCCACGACTTTCCCGACGCGAACGCCGGCTTTGGGCTCACCGCCCTCACCTACGCCCGAAGCCGGGCCGAGGGCGCCACGGCCATGTCCTGGGTGATCATGGGGCTCATGCTCTCGGTGCTCCTCATCGCCTGCGTCAACCTGGCCAACCTCCAGCTTGCCCGCACCCAAAGCCGGCTCCGCGAATTCGCCGTCCGGATCGCGATCGGCGCCTCGCGCCGCCAGCTGATCAGCCACCTCCTGGCGGAGAGCGTCCTCCTGTCCGTGGTGGGCGGCCTCTTCGGGCTGCTCGTCGCCCTCTGGGGAAACCGGCTGCTCGGCAGCCAGATGCGGATCGGTTCTGACACCACCGGCATCGACCTCCCGCTCGCCGGGCCCGTCCTCTGCTTCACCTTCGCCGCCGCCGTCCTCACCGGGATCCTCTTTGGGCTCATGCCCGGCCTGATCGCCGCCCGGACGAACGTCAACACGACCCTGAAGCAGGGCGGCCGCGGGAGCTCGGGCGACCGGACGAAGCACCGCATGCGGCAGATCCTCGTGGTCGCGGAATTGGCCCTCGCCCTCGCGCTCCTCTCCGGCGCCGGGTTCTTTGTCCGCGGCATGCAGCGCCTGCAGAGCCACCAGTCCGGATGGCGCACGTCCGAGCTAATGATGGGGCGCCTCGTTCTCCCGTGGAACAGCTACACGACCAACCAGAAGATGAGCGCCACCATCGAGCGAATGGAGGCCGAGCTCTCGACTGTGCCGGGCGTCGACCATGCCGCGGTCTCGATCGACCTCCCCATCTTCGGCTTCTCCGGGGTGAACCGGTTCCTGATCGACGGCCAGCCGCGCCCCGAGAAAGGGCAGGAACCCCTCCTCCTGATTGAGCGCATTTCTCCCGATTTCCTCGCCACCACGGGCGTTCCCCTCCTGGCCGGGCGCAATATCATGGCCCAGGACCGGGACGGCGCCCCGCCGGTCGTCCTCATCAATCGCGCCATGGCCGACGCGCTTTGGCCGAAGGGCGACGCCATTGGCCACCGCATCGGAACCCTGGCCGACCCCAAGAAGCCGGACTGGCGGGAAATCGTCGGCATCGTCGGCGACGTGAAATATGTCCGCCACCAGGGGTCCGGGGAGCCCCGGTACCAGACCTACCATCCCGTCGCCCAGGACCCCGACCACTACCTCACTTTCACGCTCCACGGCACCGGCGCCATGGCCGCGATCGCCGAGGCCGCCCGGCTGGCCATCAGCCGCATCGACCCCGACCTCGCCGTCTACGGACTCATGACCGTGGACCAGGTGATCGACATCTCGGACCGCAACATGGTCCTGGTCGAGCGTTTGCTGGAAATCGCCGCGCTGCTCGGCCTCTTTCTCGCCCTGCTCGGGATCTACGGCGTCGTCGCCAACCTCGCCATCCAGCGGACCCAGGAGATCGGGATCCGCATGGCCATGGGCGCCCAGAACTCCTCCATCCTGTGGCTCATCCTCCGGAACGGCCTCTCGCTCGCCGCGATGGGAACGGGAATCGGACTGGTCCTCGCCTTCGCGCTCACCCGGGGACTGAGGGCCGCCATACCCGAGATTCCGGGACAGGACCCCCTCTTGGTGGGGATCCTCGCGGTTCTCCTCGTCGCGGCCACCCTGCTCGCCTGCTGGCTCCCGGCGCGCCGCGCCACCCGGATCGATCCGATTGTCGCCCTGCGCGACGAATAGAGTCTCTTCCTCCGCCGGTCCGGGGATGACGCCCATCTGGGTCCGCAATCCCGGCGGCCCCAAAAATTTGCGGACGGCCGGAGATGCACCGACGCCACGTCGGGCAGAGAGAAGGGAGGTGAAGGAAACTTGAAACGTTTCAAATTTGGCATTCTATCCCGTGAACCGAGAGTTCCCCGCTCGGAAACCCCGCTTCCCAGATCCCCGCTGCCATACTTGGGACTCTCGCCGGGGGAAACCATGGACCTTTCACCTCGCTTCAACCTTGCTCCCCCTTCGTCCCCAAGTCCGCGCGGACATGCGTTGGCCCGTTTTTCGGAGCGACGACCTGGCCCGGACGCCATGGTCACTTTCCCCTCCCTCCCTCGCGCCCGCCAGCTGAACCGAAACGGGCATTGATCTCCGACCTGACAGAACCCGGATTCCGGGGGCCCGTCCTATCCTGCGCCGGGATCTCCAAGCATTATGGGGGCGTCCGGGCGCTGCGGTCAGTGGATTGGGAGCTGCAGCCCGGCGAGGTCCACGCCCTCTGCGGAGAGAATGGCGCGGGCAAGAGCACCCTCGCAAAAATCTGCGCCGGAATTTCCCGCGCGGACGAGGGGGTCATGCGCCTGGACGGCCGCCCCGTTACCTGGTCGGGATCCGACGAGGCCCGCGGGGCGGGAATAGCGATCATCCTGCAGGAGCTCGACCTCTTCGCCAACCTCAGTGTCGCCGAGAACATCGCCATCGGGAATCCGGACCTGGAGTCCGGCCGTTGGGTTTCCTTTGCGGCGCTCGCCCGCGCGGCGGCGCCGCACCTCGAGGCCGCCGGGCTGGCGGTCGACCCCGCCATTTCCCTCGGGTCGCTGAGCGTGTCGCAGTGGCAGCTGGTGGCGATCGCCCGAGTCCTGGCGCTCGATGCCCGCGTCATCTTCATGGACGAGCCGACCAGCGCCCTGACCGAGGACGCCGTCGAAAGGCTCTTCAGCGTCATCAGCCGGCTCCGGTCGCGCGGCGTGGCGATCGCCTATGTCTCGCACAAGATGTCCGAGATCTTCCGGATCAGCGACCGCATCACGGTCATGCGCGACGGGGAAATGGTCGGCACCGCCCGGACCGGGGCGACTTCGATCGACCGGGTGATCCGGGACATGGTGGGGCGTCCGGTCGAGGCCCGGCGCCCGGACCCGCCGCGCGCCGCGGCCGGGGAGACACTCCGGGTTGAGGGCCTCTCGACCCGGAAGCTTCGCCGCGTGAGCTTCTCATTGGCCCGCGGCGAGGTGCTCGGGATCGCCGGCCTCGTGGCTTCCGGCCGGAGCGAGCTCGGGCGCGCCCTCTTTGGCCTGTCGCCCGTGCTGGCGGGTGCCATGCTCCTCGGCGGACGGCCCCATCGGCCGGCGGGCGTCCGCGACGCCATGAAGGCGGGCCTCGCCCTGGTGCCGGAGGACCGCCGCCAGGACGGCCTCTTCATGAGAATGGGCGTCCGGGAGAACACCACCCTCGCCTGCCTTCGGTCTTTTGCCACCGCCGGCTGGGTCGATCGGGAGGCGGAGGCCGGGGCCGCCGAGCGCGAACTGGCCCATAGCCGGACCAAGTTTGCGCACGCCGAGCTGCCGGTGGACGCCCTGAGCGGCGGCAACCAGCAAAAGGTGCTGATCGCCAAATGGCTCCTCACCAAGCCGCGAGTCTGTTTCCTCGACGACCCGACGCGCGGCATCGACGTCGGGGCCAAGGACGACATCTATCGGCTGATCGCGACCCTCGCGGCCGAGGGGGTGAGCGTCATCTGGGTCAGCTCGGAACTGCCCGAACTCATCGCCAACAGTGGCCGCATCCTCGTGCTGCACGAGGGCGCGGCGCAGGGGATCCTCCCCTCCGCCTCCGCGATCCAGGAGGACATCATGCGCCTCGCGACCGGCCGGAAGGGGGCGCCGTGAAGCCGCCGGGCGGAAGCTGGGGGAGGACCGGCCGCCTGGCGCGGCCCTTCATCGGACTCCTCCTCGTGGTGGTCCTCGGGATCGTCCTGAGCCCGCGGACCGCCCGCGGCAGCCTCATCTTCCTCTCGCCGGGTAACCTCACGGACATCCTGATGCAGCAGGGGGAGATCGGGATCATCGCGCTCGCCATGACGCTCGTCATCATCGCGGGTGGCATCGACCTGTCGGTCGGAAGCGTGCTCGCCTTCGGGGCGTCGCTGGCGGGCCTGCTGCTCGTCCGCTGGACGCCCGCGGTTTCCGGTCCGGCCCAGGTCGCGGCCACGATCGCCGCCGTCTGCGCGGCGGGCGCCCTCCTCGGGGCGGTGAACGGCGTTGTCATCACCGGCCTGCGCCTCCCGCCGTTCGTCATGACCCTCGCCTCGATGATCGGGGTCCGGGGGCTCACCCGCTGGATGACGGGCAACACCAACATCGACTTTGGTTTCGATGCCGCGCCGTCGGCGCGCTTCTCCGACCTGCTCGCGCAAAAGCCGCTCATTCTTTCCGTGTGGGCGGTCCTCGCGGTCGCGGCCCACCTCCTGCTCGCGCGCACCGTGCTCGGGCGCTACCTGCGGGCGATCGGCGAGAATGAGCGGGCCGCCGCGTTCACCGGCCTGCCGATCAAGGCCGCCCGGCTCTTCACCTACGTCGCCTGCGGCGGCGCCGCGGCTCTCGCGGGGCTCATCCACGCCGCCCGGAGCCACCAGGGGAACCCCAATGACGGCGTCGCCTACGAACTCGATGCCATCGCCGCGGTCGTCATCGGGGGCACCGCGCTCGCCGGCGGCCAGGGAACCATCCTGGGAACGGTGACGGGCACCCTCGTCCTCGGCGTCCTCACCAACGTGCTGCGCCTGCGCATGGTCGACAGCAACGTCGAATTGATGGTCAAGGCGGTCATCATCATCATCGCCGTCTGGCTCCAGCGCCGCGGCCGCTCCCCCGCCTCCCCATGAAAATCCCCGCCCGCCTTGTCCTTGCCCTCCTTGCCGGCGCCCTCGCCGGTTGCAAGCCGTCGCCGACGCCCCAGCCGGCCGCCGGGTCGCCCGCGCCGAAGCTGGTGGTCTTCAGCCAGTGCAACAATGCGGAGCCGTACCGGGCGGCCCAGAATGCCGAAATGGCGCGCCTCTGGGCCGCCCATCCCGACGTGCAGCTGACGATCATGGACGCGCAGCAGGACAGCGCGAAGCAGATCGGGCAGATCGAGACGGCGATCCGGATGGCCCCGAGCCTCCTGATCGTGGCCCCGAACGAGCGGGCGCCCCTGTCCGACGTGATGGGCAAGGCCCTGCAGGCCGGCATCCCCGTCATCTGCCTCGAGCGCGACATCGCCCAGCCCAACTACACCACCTGGATCCGCGCGGACAACGAGGCGATCGGCCAGCTGGTCGGGCAATTCGTGGTCGACCACCTGACAAAGAAGTACGGCCAGCCCAGCGGCAAGGTGGTCGAACTGGCGGGCCTGAAGGGCGTCGAGGCCGAGATCAACCGCAAGGCCGGGGCGCACGAGGTCTGGAAGGACTATCCGAAGATCGAGGTGGTGACGGAGGCGGTCGCCAACTGGTTGCAGAGCACGGCCAAGGACCGGATGACCGAGATCCTGAGCGCCGTGCCCCAGATCGACGTGGTCTACGCGCGCAACGATCCCATGGCGATGGGCGCGTACCTGGCCGCCCGCGAGCAGGGCCGCGAGCAGGAGATGATCTTCGTCGGCATCGACGGCCTTTCCGGGGACGCGGGGGGCATCGAGAAGGTGCGCCAGGGCATCCTCGCCGCCACCTTCGTCTACCCGCTCTGTGTCGACCAGGCGGTGGCGATCGGGGACCGGCTCATGCGCGACCCGAGCTTCAAGCCGGACAAGGTCTACACGATGACCTCCCGCCTCGTCACGAAGGACAGCCTCCCGCGCTGACGGGGGATGGCGCCCCGGCGGGACCGGGCGAGGGCGCCCTGTCTTCGGCCGCTTCAATTCCCGCGAAGGGGGGCGGTGGATTCGCGGATCCGCAGATCCGCGAAGAGGATGTCCTTCGGCTGGGCGAAGTCCGCGGCCCCGGCCGCATTCGGCTCCAGGATCGAAAGGAGCATCCCCATGGCCCGCCGCCCCATCTCCCGGGCGGGCTGGGAGATGGCCGTGAGCTTGGGCTGGAAATAGGACTCCCAGGGATAATCGTCGAAGGTGACGATGCTGACGTCGCGCGGGCAGGAGACGCCCTTCTCGGCCAGGCCCTTCATGAGCCCGAGGGTCATGCTGTTGTTGCACGAGAAGATGGCCGTGGGCCGATCCGGCAGGCCCATCAGCGCGTTGGTAGCGCGGTACCCGCTGGCGATGTAGCCGTCCTCGCGGCTGAAAACGCCGACGTGGAGATAGGCGTCGTTGACCGGCGCCCGGGCCTCCCCCATCGCCTTCCGGAATCCGGCGACGCGGTCGCGGCCGACCGAGATGTCGGTCCTCCCGCTGAGGAGCCCGATCCTGCGGTGCCCCAGCTCCAGCAGGTGGCGGGTGGCGGCGTAGGCCGCGGCGACGTTGTCGACCAGCACCGCCCGCCCGGCAAACCGGTCGTGCGGCAGGCGGTCCATGAAGACGATGGGGAACCGGTTTTTCGTCATGCGCTCATAGTCCACGTTGCCGGCCGCGCACCCGAGGATGACTCCGTCGACCCGCTGCGAGCGGAGGACGCCCAGGTTCTCAATCTCCTGCTGCGGGCTTTCGTTGGAATTGCTGAGGATGACGGAATAGCCGCGCGTCCGCGCCGTCTCCTCCACCCCGCACATCGCCTCGGTGAAAAAGGGGTTCGAGACGTCGGGAATCAGCATGCCGATCACCTTGCTCCGGCCCGTTTTCAGGCTGCGCGCCATGTTGTCGGGCTGGTAATCAAGTCCGCTCATCGCCTCCTCGACTTGGCGGATCATCCGGGCGCTGGTCGTGCCCTTCTTGTTGATGACGGCGGAGGCCGTCGCGATCGAGACCCCGGCAACGCGAGCGACGTCCTTGATGGTGAAATTGTTACGCGATGGGACTGGCATCTGATGTCATTCATTTCGGGTCGCGCCCGGAGCCAAGCAACGAGAAAATGGGTCGCCCGACCGGTCCGCCCGCGACCGACCGCCAAAAGGGCGGCGGCGGACCGGTTCCCCGCCGACGCCTTATTTGTCGGCGTTCCAGATGTCCTGGATCGCCTTCCAATTCCTGTCGCGGTCCTTCTTCCAGATCGAAAGGCCCCTCCCCTTTTCCTCCACCGGCTTTCCGTCCGCACCCTGGAAGGTCAGCCGGTGGCTGCCGCCCGCGTAGCCCAGGTTACCGCTCGCCGAGACCTCGGCCCGCCCGGTTTTCCAGGAAATCACAATGCTCGGGTCGCCGGCGAACCAATCGCCCCAGTATTTCTGGGCGGCCGTGCCCTGCAGATGGCCGCGACGACGGCGAGGTCGCGGCGCTCCGCCCCGCTGCGCCGGGTGCCAATTGGCCCGCGGGTAATCCAGGGGCTTCTCCGGCCGGAATAGTCAGTTTGCGGGCGGCGGATCTTGAACAATCACGCTCAGCTTCTGCCGATTTGCCTGCGCCATGGCTTTGACGGATTGGAGCGTTGGCTGGCCCGACCGACGGAGGGCGTCATTGCGCGTGTCCTTAACCGACAGCCAGATGGTTGCCCCGTCCTCGGGAGTTTCGATCCGGAGCTTCAGGTCCCGGGCGTTGTGCGGCGGAAACACGACATGGCCCAGTTCGTAATGGTACGCCTGGTCGCCAACCTGACATAGGAAATCGACCGTTCGCTTGGTCGTGCTCCGGTTGCAGACCCGGGCCGTGATCTGGATGATGTCGGGCTGGCCGGCGAAGGGCGCGACCTTGATCGCCGGCATCGACAGGTCTTCCGCCAAGGCGATCCGATACCCCGCCATTTCGGCGACCGGGAAGGTCTTGGCCGGGATGGTGTCAACCGGATCGCCGGCATCCAGGTCGAGTCGCACCAGCTCCCCGATGTCGGAAGTTGCGGCTTGCTCAACGGCGGCCGGCTTGGCGGCAGGTT
>Ga0302314_10000925_pt1 | contig 54830 bp, 65 predicted proteins | sample III_Palsa_N2_3_FD_200533 | JGI IMG/M metagenome (GOLD analysis project Ga0302314, IMG submission 200533) | Peat permafrost microbial communities from Stordalen Mire near Abisko, Sweden - III_Palsa_N2_3 | ecosystem: Environmental > Terrestrial > Soil > Palsa > Peat permafrost | place: Sweden... | reverse complement strand
GCCTTTGCTACGGCGCGCGCGAGCGATTATGAGCTGTCGGGCGCGGATGTGGCGGAACTGGCAGACGCACTGGATTTAGGTTCCAGCGCCGTGAGGCGTGGAGGTTCGAGTCCTCTCATCCGCACCACACTAGCTTTTCCGGGGTAGCCAGACGCCCCGTTCGTGGCCGTTCGCGGGTTTCCGTGAGCGGCCATTTTTCTCTCTAGAGTCAATCGTCTGAGAGAGCGGCCTGAGGCCTCGTGAAGCCCCATATCAGTTCGTCCGCGTCCGTGATTGGCCGTATGCATCCGCCGAATTTGGGGGTATATCTGGGGGCGCTACCCCCAAACGGCAGCGACAGATACCCCCAATCGCCCCGGAATACCCCCACCATGGCCCTCACAGACACCGCGATCCGCAACGCCAAGCCGTCCGCCAAGCCTTACAAGCTGGCCGATGGCGGCGGCCTGTTTCTTTATGTGAATCAAACAGGTGGGAAGCTCTGGCGGATGAAGTTTCGCGTTGGGGGTAGGGAAGGGCTGCTATCGTTTGGCCAATACCCCCACGTCGGCCTCGCCCAGGCCCGCGAGAAGCGGGATGAAGCCAAGCGCCAGCTCGCCGAAGGCAAGAGTCCATCCCTTGAGCGGAAGCGGGCCGCTATCGCCGCCAAAGCCGCCCAGGGCCACACGTTCGCGGCCGTCGCCGAGGAATTGATCGCAAAGCGCGAACGCGAAGGGATGGCGGCCACCACCGCCGGCAAGCTGCGTTGGTATGCTCATCTGCTGGCCAGGATCGGCGCGCGGCCAATCGGCGAGATCGAGGCTTTCGAGCTTCTGACGGAATTGCAGAAGATCGAGGCGTCTGGCCGCCACGAGACGGCCACGAACACCCTGTCTCTCGCCGGCCGCGTTTTCCGCTACGCCGTGGCTACCGGCCGGGCCACGCGCGATGTGGCCGCCGATCTTCGCGGGGCGCTCACCGCCCCTAAGGTGCGCCACCGGGCGGCCATCCTCGACGCACCCGGCGCGGGCCGGATTATGCGGGCAATCGAAGCCTACGAAGGTCGGCGATCAACCCGGTTCGCCCTGGCTTTGCTCGCCCACACATTCCCCCGGCCGGGAGAGCTTCGTCTCGCCGAGTGGCGCGAGTTCGATCTCGACGGCGCAGCTTGGCGCATCCCGGCCGCGCGGACGAAGATGCGCAAGGAACACGTCATTCCGCTCTCAACTCAGGTGGTGGCGATTCTGCGCAATCTTCACGCCATGACCGGCGGTCTGGGCCTCGTGATCCGCTCGCCGCGCGGGTTCGACCGGCCGCTAAGCGAAAACGCTTTCAACGCGGCCCTCCGAACGATGGGTTTCGGGCCTGACGAAATGGTCGCCCACGGCTTCCGGGCCATGGCGTCAACGCTCTTGAACGAGTCCGGCAACTGGAGTCCGGACGCTATCGAGCGGGCGCTCGCCCATGGCGACGCCGATGCGGTGCGGGGCGCCTACCACCGGGGCGCGCACTGGAAAGAGCGGGTGGCCATGATGCAATGGTGGAGCGATCAACTGGACGCGCTCCGGACCGGCGCGGAGATCGTGCCGTTGCGTAAGGGGGCCTGACATTGGCGGGGATACCGGGCGACCCGACCTAAGACGGTCGCAGCAACTCCCAAGGTTCTACATTGAGAGCCGTCGCGAGCCGCTCAAGGGCCTTCACGCTCGGGTTGCGCGTGCCCCGTTCGAGATCACTGACATAGCTGCGCTTCATGTTGGCATCGAGTGCGAGCGCCTCCTGAGACATTCCCAGCCGTTTTCGCGCCTCCCGGACGTTTCGGCCGAGAATCTGCGGCAAGCCCATGACCGCAGTTGGCGAAAACGTCGCATTGGAATCTGTCCCCCTATCGTGTCATTTTCGCGCGGTTGAGCACGGGAGGGGGATTGCGTGAAAAGAAAAGCGATACTCGCTGGCGCGGCGGCAATGTTGGCCGGGTGCGCCAACGGCTATGCCCAGTTCTACCAGCCGAACACTAATCCCGTTGTAGCGCAGGATACTATCCGTTCGGGCGAGCAACCCCAGCTCAGATCCAGCACTGGTGATCCCAGACAAGACGTCGAGATCATGTTCACCGAAGGTTACGAGGTTGTTGGCTCCGCGTCTTTCAACGGCCCGATGAATAATATCCACGGCGCGATCGATCAAGCCAAGAAAGTAGGAGCTTCTATCGTTGTAGCTAACCGAAAATACACTAACACTGTGTCCGGTGTCCTGCCACTCACTATGCCAACGACACAAACCAGCTACACTAATGGCACGGTTAACGCTTATGGATCAGGCGGGTTTGCGTCTGGTAATTATTCCGGGACCACAACAACTTACGGGTCTGAGACGACTTACATTCCGTATTCAGTAACCAGGTATGACCAACAGGCGCTTTTCTTTGCTCCTATCAAACGCGTCGGCTTGGGTATCATGCCGAGGGCGCTGACCGCTGAGGAAGCGCAGGCTCTCGGAAGCCAGCGGGCCGTTGTCATTCGGGCGGTTCGGCGAGGCTCTCCCGCATACAATGCCGACATCTTGCCGGGTGATATCGTGCGGTCTGTAAACGGGGCGGCGGTGGGTGATTTTGATGACTTTCGCGCCAGTTTTCATCGCGGTGCAGTGAATCACCTCGTTCTTGTTCGGGCCGGACAGACGCTCGAAAAAGACGTGAACGTTCCCGAATCATGGTGAGCCGAATTTGCTTCGTTGCTCTCGCCGTGGTGGCGTTGGGCCTTTCGGCCGCCGACGCGGCGCACACGACTCACCGCCACCATATTCCGGCGCGGCGTCACCATGCGCCCAGGCGGCCAGACTACAATCCGTTCGCTCCCGGTCTCCCAGGCTGACAGGTGCTGACATTCGATGGATGAAGGGGTGAAGGCCGATGAAGCGGAACGGTCGGCGCGCCGGGCCGGGGAGCAATCGTCGCCGGCCCCACAACCGACAATGTCACCGGCGCAACAGCGAGACGCTGAAAATCAGGCGAGAGCGGATGCGGCGAGCGCGGCCTTAGCGCGTCAACAGGCGGCGGCGATGGCGGCGGCGGACGCGGCCGATCAAGAGCGCGACGAAAGGGCGGAACGGCGTCGGACGGCGCTGTTGATTTTGCAACGCCAGATGCAAGCCAACTACGAGGCGCAGGTTCAGAACAACAACGCTCTGGCGCAGCGGCTCCAATCCCTGGTCCCCACGACCGGCCGGACAAACCTCACCGGGAACACTGCACGCACGCGCGCGCGCACTTGGTCTATAATATTCCGGAATGGCGGCACCCATCGGCTATGAGGGCTGTTCAGCAGATCATCACACTCAATTCCGGAATTCACGATTCCGGGGTCCGCGGGTAAATAGCTCTTAGGCCATTGTTCTAACGGCATATTGTGTGAATGGTGTTATCGTCATTTGTCAGCAGGCTGCTAGCAGCACAGAACCCTGCTAATTGTCGCCAGCCTGGACTGACCTAGTTCCGGAATGCCTTAGACCAACGGCGATGTGAGCCGTCTGATAGATCAGTGTATTAAATTCCGGAGTTCACGGCTCTGGCGGCTCGTATGCAGCCAGGATCAAGGCGTCGATCGCCGTGCTTAAGCCCTGGCGGATGACGCGATCAGTGGCGCGGATCACATCGAGCGCCCGATCACTCGGATAGTAGTCGATCCGGGCGTAACGAGCCCGCCGCTCGCGCTGAAACAACAGCGTCCGGCCCCGCTTCCATTCAGCGTGAGACATCAGGCCGGGATTCCAGGCGTCGTCGAAAGGGTTAGGCTTGGTCATGGCGGGGCCTCTGAATGTATCGAACCGTCTCGCCGATCCGTAGCGCCACGCTCTTGGCGGTGAGCGCCATCACCTCGCCCTGCAAGGCTACTGCTAGCAGTTCATGAGGCCTCCAACCCAGGGCGTCGGCTTTCACTCCCCAAGCGTCGAGCGCCCGGCCGGCGGCATCGAGATCACCACCGCCCGACAACTCGAGTCGGGCGAAGGCTTCAGCCCAGGCGCGGGGAACCTTGGCGCCTTGCTCGACCACAGCGGCTCGTTCGGCGAGGGCGTCGGGATCAGGCGAAATCCTCGAAACACGCCCCCTCGTGTCACTGCCAAAACTGTCAAAAGGGGCCTTTGGCGGTTTTGGCAGTGAGTCGGATAGGGGCTTTTGAGATTCCAGGGCCTTCAAGGCGACCAGCGTCTCGGCAAGCCCGATCATGGCCGGAGCGCCTTCGGGTTGACGGCATAGACGCCCAGGCGCCGACCACCCGTGTCTTGTTCCTCAAACGATAGCCAGTCGTGGAGCGCCAGCATGTCGAGGCCCGCCTTGACCACGCCGTGTTCGGTGAGGCCCGACCAACCGCGACGGTGGACATCCCGCAGCGTGAATTCGGTCGGCAGGTCGCGAACCTTAACCTTCGCCCAGATGGCTTTTGCGGCTGTGGCCATGGGCGCCGTCACAGACGCGTAAGCCCGCGCTGCATGCGACTCCAGATAGGCCGCCCAGGCAACCGCCCGAAGAACCGCCTCTCGGCACACAGGGCCGCGTCCGTCGTCTATCAAGTGAAACAGCAAAGCCAGCTTGGCCACGAGGCCCGGATATTTCGCGAGGTGAGCTTCCAGAGGCGGCGCTAGATCGCCGGCCCGAATTCGGGCCTGTAGCTTGGCGTGGAAGGCTTGGAACACGGACAACGCGTCAGGCGCAAACCTCAGGAACGGAACCGATTCAAAGTCATCTGTCTCGGCGCCGATCGCCCCCGCGTCGAGGTCGTCGAGGCGATCGAACACTGCATTGACTGTGCGTCGCGCCTCAGGGTCGGGCCATACGTCAACGTCACGCCATTCTGTCGGCGCGTCCGGCCACACGAGCAGTCCCAACCGCTGCGCCAGCCCGTCGTCACCGTCACCGCCCCGCACCGCGTCGCCGAGATAGCTCGCCAGCTTGTTAGGCTGCGTTGCGCCCAGAAGGCTCAGGCAACAGGCCTCGATATGCTGGCGGCCGCGAATAATCCGATCGAAGGTGTAGCTGTCGCGGCCGTTCCAGGCTGACAAATAGAAGCCCCGCGCCGCCGCGTTGTCCTCGCGACCCAGGGGTTTCAGAAGCGAGATCAACTCGTCACGATAGGCCAGCACCCCATTGGGGTTTTCGGACATGATCACCCCCAGCGCCTCATACGAGGTGTCGTTCGTCATGTAGCGGCGTTCAGCCGGTTTCAGAGGTTCGCGCAATTCGTCGAGGGCGCTGGGATCGCCCTTTTTCGCGGCTTCCTTTGCCGCGCCCTTCGCGATGGTGAAGCGATCGCTTGCGGCTTTGTATTCGGCGGCGGCGCGTCTGTTGTTTTCGGACGCCACGGCGTCGAGCCGGCGCAGCGGCGCCAGGGCCGCCGTCATCGCTGGCGACTTCAGGATACCTGGCCGGCCGACGATCATGCCCCAGAGGTTGGGGACTTCCTGCCAATTGTCGCGGAGCTTGGGCCTAATGCCGATCCGCCGGCCTATCACCGCGCCAGCGGCGACCAGCAACGGGACCGCCACATATTCGGGCGGGCATTGCATGCGCCGCGCTATGTCCGTGGCCAGTGGCCGGAAGGCCGTTGGCAACAGCGCCGCGTCAAACGCCTCTACCGCTGGCAGGCCAGGCAGTGGAACAGGATCAGGCCAGCCGGCGGTGGGATCGAAGGCTTCGATGGTCATGATCGCGCGCCCGGCCGGTAGTGATCGCGCGACCAAGCGCCCATGGCGGCGAGGAACGGATGGTCGGGCTCCGGCGGGGCCAATTCGACGGCCAGCTCGGAAAGGAACGAGGCCAAGGCGCCAGGATTCGGCGTGAGGTTGGCGACCAGTCGGATCAGCGTGCGCGCGTCTGCGGCGGCGATCATCACCCGCCCCCAGTCAACGCGCGCGCCCGCCGTCCGGGGCGGGCCTCCGGCTCCCGGCCATCTCAGGCCGCCTCGCCGATCAGGCGGCGAAGTTCGGCCATGGACACAACCGTTCGGCCGCCGAGGCGGGTGAGCTTCAGGTTGCCTTTCTTAGCCTCGGCGTAGAGCCAGGTCTTGCCGCATCCTACGGCCCGACAAGCATCGGGAATGCGCAGTGCCAGCGGCTCGGCTAGTGGAAGGGGTGTGGACATTGGAGGCCAACTCTTTTGCAACGCGTCCAAGGGCGAACGCGCTCGCAAGCTCCGCCGTCGGCTTGCGCGGCGATAGGACTCCAGGTCAGACATTCTAAGGGTCTGCCATCCCAATACCTGCCCGCTCGACCTCTCGCCGCTTTGCGGCCTCGCGCTCGTTGCGGATGTAAGCTTTGATTGCACGCTCCGGATCGGCGTCATGGTGGCCAGTGACGGCCGCGTAGCAAATTTTGACAATTGTGCGAAACGGACCCGTCGGGTTGATCGAAGGCCGAAATGGAAATGCCGGGAATGCTTGACCGGCGTGTGCCTCTGTCCAGCCCTTCATCAGGCCCCGATGAATGTGGCCAATCGCCTCTGGATTTGCCGCTCGATACCTCCGCTGACCAGTCGGAAGGTCTTCGATCGCCCAGCCGACCGTTTCGAGCAAATCGCGGAGCGCCTGTTCGGCGTGAGCTAGGTCGTCGTTCCACCTGTCGCCGTCGATAGAATCAACGTGTTCGGGGCGTGCCTTCTGTATCCGCATGAGCGCTTCCCATGGCGCCGGCGCGGTCGACCTGCGCACGCGACGAAGGCGTTTCACTGCGACTGTCATTGCCGATTGAAGGGCCGCCAACTCATCGCGCACATCGGACATCGGAACGGCTTGAACGAGGCAGGCGTGCACGCCAAGCAACGCGTGCTTTAGGGCGAGAATCTGAACGTCTGGGAGGCCCAGGCCCCGCAACTCGGCCACTTGCTCCTCATCAAAGCCGGGAAGGGCCGTCACGGTGCGTTGATCGACTTCTATGTTGTCCGGCGCGCTCACGAGACAAGGATATGGCCGTTCGGACTGGCCGCCAATGTTCGTCCCGAGCCGGGGTTGGCCGATCCATTTGGGGGTATATTTGGGGGTATTCGACGCCGATTAACCACACCTGGCTATGAGTAACTGCGGTTCCTCTCATCGCACCAACGCCGCGGGGCTTGAGGGCGCCACGGTCTGGTGACATAAGGCCGGTTCGTTTCGCGCCGCCCTCGCCGGCGGCGTAATTGTTTGGCGCGGGACCTCAAGACGGCCAGCGCGATCTCAGGACCCTCCCATGCAAGTCACCGAAACCCTCAATCAGAGTCTCAGCCGCAGCTATTCCGTGCGCGTGCCGGCGTCCGAGCTGGGCGCCAAGCTCGAGGCGAGGATCGCCGAGATCAGCCCGAACCTGCGCCTCAAGGGCTTCCGACCCGGCAAGGTGCCCCCGGGCCACGTGCGCAAGATCTATGGCAAGGCGCTGATGAGCGAGGTGGTCGAGCAGACCCTGAACGAAACCTCGCAGAAGGTGCTCGACGACAACCAGCTGCGCGTCGCCACTCAGCCGGAACTGAAACCCTCGTCGGACATGGACGAGGTTCTGGCCGGCCGGCAGGACCTCACCTATGCCCTCGACGTCGAGGTGATGCCCGAGTTCGAACCGACCGACATCAGCCAGCTCAGCCTGACGCGGCTCAGCTACCAACCCACCGACGCTGAGGTCGATGAGGCCCTGGCCGAGGTCGCCAAGCAGAACCGCACCTACGCGCCGCGCACCGGTAAGAGCGTCAAAGCCAAGGACGGCGACCAGGTGCTGATCGACTTCGTCGGCAAGATCGACGGCGAAGCCTTCGAGGGCGGTTCGGCCGAGGACGCCGAACTGGTTCTGGGCGAAGGACGGTTTATCCCGGGTTTCGAGGAGCAGCTCGCCGGCGCCGCGCCGGGCTCTGACCTCACCGTGAAGGTCACCTTCCCCGAGGCCTATCAGGTGGAGCGTCTGGCCGGGAAACCGGCCGAGTTCGAGGTCAAGGTCAAGGAAGTGCGGGCGCCCAAGGAAGCGGCGGCCGACGACGCGCTGGCCGCCAGCCTCGGCCTCTCCGACCTCGCCGCCCTTCGCGAAGCCATCCGCGCCAATCTCGAAAATGAATACCGCGGCGCCTCGCGCTTCAAGCTGAAGCGGGCCCTGCTGGACGCCCTCGACGCCCGCCACGACATCCCACTGCCGGCCCGCATGGTCGACGCCGAGTTCGACGCCATCTGGACCCAGGTCCAGGCCGATGAGGCCAAGGAAGGCCGCGCGCCCGAGGATGAGGGCAAGTCCGAAGAGACGCTGAAGTCGGAATACCGCCGCATCGCCGAACGCCGCGTGCGCCTGGGCCTGGTGCTGGCCGAGATCGGTCGGCGCGAGGGTGTGGTGATCAGCGACCAGGAGCTGACCGAGGCGATGCGCAACGAGGCTCGCCGCTATGGCGACATGGCCCAGCGAATGTTCGACTACCTGCGCGAAAATCAGCAGGCTCAGGCCCAGCTGCGCGCGCCGCTCTACGAGGAAAAGGTCGTCGACCTCGTTCTCTCGAAGGCCCAGGTGGCCGACAAGGCGGTCTCCAAAGACGTGCTCCTGGCCGAGGATGAGCTGCCGGAAGGCATCGCCGAGCCGGCGCCGAAAAAGGCCACCAAGAAGCCGGCCAAGGCCGCGAAAGAAGACGTGGCGGTGGAGGTGGCGAAAGAAGCGCCTGCCGAAGCGGCGCCGAAGAAGGCCGCCAATAAGCCGGCCAAGGCCGCGAAAGAAGACGTGACGGTAGAGGTGGCGAAAGAAGCGCCTGTCGAAGCGGCGCCAAAGAAGGCTGCGAAGAAACCAGCCAAGGCCGCAAAGGAAGAGGTGGTGGAAGAAGCCCCGGCCGAGGCGTCCACGCCGAAGCGTGCAGCAAAGCCCAAGGCGGCCTCGAAGGAATAGGGCGTCCGCTCTCCCGATCCAGGGGGAGGAGGACTTTGTGAGCCGACCTTGCAAGGCTCCGACGGCAGGGCGATATCAGACCACCAACCTACAAGGGCCTCCTCATGATCATCGACGCGCCGCTGCATTCCCTCAACCTCGTGCCCATGGTGGTCGAGCAGTCGAGCCGGGGGGAGCGGGCGTTCGACATCTTCTCTCGCCTGCTGCGCGAGCGGGTGGTGTTCCTGAACGGACCGGTGGACGATTCGATGTCGGCGCTGATCTGCGCCCAGCTGCTCTACCTGGAATCCGAGTTCCCCAAAAAGCAGATCGACATGTACATCAACTCGCCGGGCGGGGTGGTGACCTCGGGCCTGGCGATCTACGACACCATGCAATACATCCGCTGCCCTGTGGCCACGACCTGCATGGGAATGGCCGCCTCGATGGGCTCGTTCCTGCTGATGGCCGGCGAACCGGGCTTGCGGGTTGCGCTGCCGAATTCGCGGATCATGGTCCACCAACCGTCGGGCGGCTTCCAGGGCAAGGCCTCGGATATCGAGCGCCATGCCGAAGATATTGTGAAGACGAAGCGGCGGCTCAACGAACTCTACGCCCAGCACACCGGCCGCACTTATGAGGAGGTCGAGCGCACCCTCGACCGCGACCATTTCATGGACGCCGAGGAAGCCAAGGCATGGGGCCTCATCGACCACATTTACGCCAAGCGCGCCGACGTGGAGGCCGAGGCGGCCGCGGCGAGCACCTAGGCCGTCAGCACCTTTTCCACGTGAGCGATGAATGCGTCCGCGCCGGCTGGCTCATCGACCTTGATGCGATCGAACCCCTGGCCGTCGGCGGCGCGGACGTCAGCAAAGAGGCCGGCCGGATCGGCGTGGAAGTGCAGGAACGCCTGACTCTTGCGGTAGAAGACGCCGCGCGAGCGCTCGGTCAGCGACGGAAACGCGCGCAGGCGCGCCAACAGCGGCTGCAGGCGCTCGAGATCCTCAGGCTGGGCGTGCCTCACGGCCGTTCTCCGAACACCTTCATGCCTGGCTGGTCGGAGATCGCCAGCATGGCGGTGTCGCCATCGCTGTCACCATAGGCGGCTTCCAGGCGCACGCCTTGGCCGTAGGCAGCCTCGAGACGGACAACCTTTTCCGGTCCGCGGCAATTGGGTCCGTTGAGGGCGCCGGTAATGAAACCCTCCGGCGAGACCGAGAGGCGCGTGCCGATAACCGCCTCTGCCCCGAGACCGCGGCCGAACGGCGCGACCAGAATCTCTGGCGAGGCGGTGACGATGACGAGGCGCGCGTCCGCCTCGCGCCAGCGCCGCCAGGCGCGCAGGGCGTCAGGACGCAGCAGTCGAGGGGCCGCTTGGGCGGCGAACCGCTCGGCTGCGGCGGCGAGATCGGATTGGCGGGCGCCGGCCAGGAACTCGCGCAGCATGGCCGCCTTGAGCGCGCCGCGGTCCTTGTCGCGCGTCCAGGCCGCGGCCGCCGGAAGGAGGCGGGCCAGTCCCTGAGCATACCGCCGCCGCCCGCAATGCCATGCGAGAAAGGCTCGAAAACTGTCGCGCCAGGTGAGCGTTCCGTCGAAATCGAAGGCCACGAGCGGCCGGAACGGCCGCGCAGCGTCCTCGCCGGCCGCGACCAATCGTCTCCCCCGGACGGCGGCGTCTGGTCGCTCCGAAGGCAAATTTCGGCCCCCGTTACCGGATGGTAACCACGTGGGGGTTGTGATCCGCGTTCGGATCGGGGAATGTCAAGTGTGGCGCACCCCTTGCGGCGGACTGTGACGCATCCGCATATGGGAACCCCTGCGGGGCTCACGCCCCCGAAGAGTGAGACGTAACCATGACCAAGGCCGCCAGCGGAGATAGCAAGAGCACTCTCTACTGCTCTTTCTGCGGCAAGAGTCAGCACGAAGTTCGCAAGCTGATCGCGGGTCCGACCGTGTTCATCTGCGACGAGTGCGTCGAACTCTGCATGGACATCATCCGCGAGGAAACCAAGATCACCTTCGTGAAATCGAAGGACGGGGTGCCGACGCCCCGCGAGATCCGCGAAGTCCTCAACGACTACGTGATCGGCCAAGAGCACGCCAAGAAGGTGCTGTCTGTGGCTGTGCACAACCACTACAAGCGCCTCAACCACGCTCAGAAGAACAACGACGTCGAGCTGGCCAAATCGAACATCCTGCTGGTCGGGCCGACCGGGGTCGGCAAGACGCTGCTCGCCCAGACCCTGGCGCGAATCATCGACGTACCGTTCACGATGGCCGACGCCACCACGCTGACCGAGGCCGGTTACGTCGGCGAGGACGTCGAGAACATCATCCTCAAGCTGCTGCAGTCGGCCGACTACAACGTCGAGCGGGCGCAACGCGGCATCGTCTACATCGACGAGGTCGACAAGATCAGCCGCAAGTCCGACAACCCCTCGATCACCCGCGACGTGTCGGGCGAAGGCGTGCAGCAGGCCCTGCTCAAGATCATGGAGGGCACCGTCGCCTCCGTTCCCCCGCAAGGCGGTCGCAAGCATCCCCAGCAGGAGTTCCTGCAGGTCGACACCACCAACATGCTGTTCATCTGCGGCGGCGCCTTCTCCGGGCTCGAGAAGATCATCTCCAGCCGTGGCAAGGGCACCTCGATCGGCTTCTCGGCCAAGGTGGCGGATCCGGACGATCGGCGCACCGGCGAGGTTCTGCGTCAGGTCGAACCGGACGACCTGCAGCGCTTCGGTCTGATTCCGGAGTTCATCGGACGTCTGCCGGTGATCGCCACGCTCGACGACCTCGACGAGGCGGCGCTGGTGAAGATCCTCACCGAACCGAAGAACGCCCTCGTCAAGCAGTACCAGCGCCTGTTCGAGATGGAGAACGTCGGCCTCGCTTTCACCGACGACGCGATGAAGGCCGTAGCCCGCAAGGCCATCGCCCGCAAGACCGGCGCTCGGGGCCTGCGATCGATCATGGAGGGCATCCTGCTCGAGACCATGTTCGAGCTGCCGACGCTGCAGGGCGTCGAAGAAGTGGTGGTCAACGCCGAGGTCGTCGAAGGCCGCGGCCAGCCTCTGATGATCTACGCCGAGAAGAAGAGCGGCGCCGTCTCGGCCTAGCCGATCGTGGCTGAGTTTAAAGCGGTTTGCTGCTGCGGCGCCCTCGAGGTCGAGGCGGCGGGCGAGCCGCTGATGAACGCCATTTGCCACTGCGAAAACTGCAAGCGCCGCACCGGCAGCGCCTTCGGCTGGTCGGCCTATTTCCCGGAAGCCGCCGTCACCTTCCGCGGCGAGGCGAGCGTATACGGCTTCGACAGCGCCAGCGGGCGGCAGGAGCGCAGCTTCTGCCCGGCCTGCGGCTCGACGCTGTTTTGGCGCTCCGCGGTGTTTGCAGGGCTGGTTGGCGTCGCCGGCGGCCCACTCGTCGCCAGCGGCCTTGGCGAGCCCACGACGTCCGCCTCGGAGGGATCGCGCTGCGCTTGGCTGGAGCTTCCGGAGAGCTGGCAGCGCTGGCCGTGAGCAATCTGCTGTACGACGCGCTGTTCGCGGCCGGTGCGCCGGACGCGCCGTCGATTGAGAGCCGCTTCACCTTCGCCGAACTCGAACGGGAAACGGCTCGCTGGGCGGCGGCGATTGCCGGGCTCGGCGTAAAGCCTGGCGACCGGATCGCCGTGCAAGTGGAGAAATCGGTCGCCAACCTCGTCCTCTACCTGGCGGCCCTGCGGGTCGGCGCGGTCTACCTGCCACTCAACACCGCCTACACCCTGGCCGAACTCGGGTATTTCATCAGCGACGCCGAACCGGCGCTGATCGTCTGCGATCCGGCGCAGCGCGAGAGCGTGACGGTCCTGGCCGGCGGCGCGCGGGTCGAGACCCTGAACCGGGAAGGGGAGGGTTCGCTCGCCGATCTGGCCCGTACAGCGCCGGATGGCTTCGAGACGGTGGCGCGCGGCGCGAGCGACCTCGCCGCCATCTGTTACACCTCGGGCACAACCGGCCGCTCCAAGGGCGCCATGCTGACCCACGGCGCGCTACACGCCAACGCCGCGACGCTTGTGCGGGAGTGGCGCTTCACCGCCGCCGACGTGCTGCTGCACGCCCTGCCGATCTACCACGTGCACGGCCTCTTCGTGGCGACCCACACCGCGATGATGGCCGGCGGCTCAATGATCCTGCAGCCGCGGTTCGATCCGGCCGAGGTGCTGGCTGCCCTACCGCGCGCAAGTGTGATGATGGGGGTGCCGACCTTCTACACCCGCCTGCTGGCCCAGCCGGCCCTCACGGCCGAGGCTACCCGATACATGCGGCTCTTCGTCTCCGGCTCGGCTCCGTTGCTGGCGGCCACCCACCGCGAGTGGCGCGCGCGCACCGGCCAGGCGATCCTCGAGCGCTACGGCATGACCGAGACCGGCATGAACGCCTCCAACCCATACGACGGCCCGCGGCTCGCCGGAGCGGTGGGGCCGGCCCTGCCTGGTGTCGCTCTGCGCATCGTGGGGGAGGGAGGTGAGGCGCTGGCGGCCGGTGAGGCGGGTCTGGTGGAGGTGAAGGGGCCGAACCTCTTCGCGGGCTACTGGCGCAATCCGGAGAAGACCGCCGCGGCGTTCACGGCCGACCGCTGGTTCCGCACCGGCGACCTCGGGCGGATCGATGAGCGCGGCTATCTGTGGCTGGTCGGCAGGGCCAGCGACCTGATCATCAGCGGCGGCCTCAACGTCTATCCGGCCGAGGTCGAGGCGGCGATCGACGCGGCGCCGGGCGTGGTCGAGAGCGCGGTGATCGGCCTGCCGCACGCCGATCTCGGCGAGGCGGTGACCGCCGTGGTGGTCGCGCGGGCCGAGCTGACCGAAGCCGACGTCCTGGCCGCCTTGTCCGAGCGCCTGGCGCGCTTCAAACAGCCGCGGCGGGTGATCTTCGTTTCCGCCCTGCCACGCAACGCCATGGGCAAGGTAACCAAGGCGAACCTGCGGGCCGAGCATGCCGCTCTCTATGATGCGTCGGCCACGGCTGTGTGACCGTTTCTTGAACAGGTCGACAAACGCTCCACATATGTTTCGAACCGGACGCCTCGGCGTCCGGACCCCGGTGGTTTAGAATCGGGCTTAATTCGATGGCCGGAGCCTTCCGGTCGGGAGCCAAGAATGTTCGATACGAAAGTCCTGCCCGTCCTGCCCCTGCGCGACATTGTCGTCTTCCCGCACATGGTCGTGCCGCTCTTCGTCGGCCGCGACAAGTCGGTGCGCGCGCTCGAAGAGGTGATGAAGACCGACAAGCAGATCGTCCTCGTCACCCAGAAGGATCGTGACCAGGACGATCCGGGTCCGGAGGACATCTACGAGGTCGGCGTGATGGCCGTCGTCCTGCAGCTGCTCAAGCTGCCCGACGGGACCGTCAAGGTGCTTGTCGAAGGCAAGAGCCGGGCCGGTGTGCACCGCTACACGGCGCGGGACGAGTTCTACGAAGCCGAGGTGACGCCTATTCCCGAGCAGGGCGGCGTAGCTGACGAGACCGAAGCGCTGTCGCGCGCGGTCATCGAGCAGTTCGAATCCTACGTGAAGCTGAACAAGAAGGTGCCGCCGGAAGCCCTTGCGGCCATTCCGCAAATCACCGAGCCTGGCCGTCTCGCCGACAACATCGCCGCGCACCTGGCGGTGAAGATCGGCGACCGTCAGCAGCTGCTGGAGATCGCCGACGTCGGCAAGCGCCTCGAGCGGGTCTTCGCCCTGATGGAAGGCGAGATCAGCGTCCTGCAGGTCGAGAAGAAGATCCGCAATCGCGTCAAGCGGCAGATGGAGAAGACCCAGCGCGAGTACTACCTGAACGAGCAGATGAAGGCGATCCAGCGCGAGCTGGGCGAACAGGACGACGCGCGCGACGAGCTGATCGAGCTCGAAAAGCGGATCAAGAAGACCAAGCTCTCCAAGGAAGCCCGGTCGAAGGCCGAGGCGGAGCTGAAGAAGCTGCGCAACATGAGCCCGATGTCGGCCGAATCGACGGTGGTGCGGAACTATCTCGACTGGCTGCTGTCGATCCCGTGGGGTCAGGCCAAGACCAAGCCGATCGACCTGCAACTGGCCGAGGACATCCTCGACGAGGACCACTATGGCCTCGAGAAGGTCAAGGAGCGGATTGTGGAATACCTGGCCGTGCAGGCCAGGACCGGTTCATTGAAAGGCCCGATTCTCTGCCTCGTCGGGCCGCCCGGCGTCGGCAAGACCTCGCTCGGCCGCTCGCTCGCCAAGGCTACAGGGCGTGAATTCGTGCGCCTGTCGCTTGGCGGCGTGCGCGACGAGGCCGAGATCCGCGGTCACCGGCGGACCTACATCGGTTCGATGCCCGGCAAGATCATTCAGTCGATGAAGAAGGCCAAGACCACCAACACCTTCTTCCTGCTGGACGAGATCGAGAAGATGGGCGCCGACTGGCGGGGCGATCCGACCAGCGCCCTGTTGGAGGTGCTCGACCCGGAGCAAAACGGCACGTTCAACGACCACTACCTGGAGGTGGACTACGACCTCTCGAAGGTGATGTTCGTCACCACGGCCAACTCGCTCAACATGCCCCAGCCGCTGCTGGACCGCATGGAGATCATCCGCATCCCCGGCTACACCGAGGACGAAAAGGTCGAGATCGCCAAGCGTCACCTGCTGCCCAAGCTCGCCAAGGATCACGGCCTGAAGGAAGGCGAATGGGTGGTGCCTGAGACGGCGATTCGCGACCTCATCCGCTACTACACGCGGGAAGCCGGGGTGCGCTCGCTTGAGCGCGAACTCGGCAACCTGGCCCGCAAGGCGGTGCGGGACATGAGCCGCGAGAAGCTGATCTCCATCGAGATCGATGAAGAGCGCCTGGCAAAGTACGCGGGCGTGCGCCGCTTCCACTACGGCGCCACCGACGAGGAAGATCAGGTTGGCATTGTGACCGGCTTGGCCTGGACCGAATTCGGTGGCGACATCCTCACCATCGAGGCGGTGAAGATGCCCGGCAAGGGACGGATGTCGATCACCGGCAACCTCAAGGAAGTGATGAAGGAGTCGATCTCCGCCGCGGCCTCGTACGTCCGCTCGCGGGCGACGCGCTTTGGCGTCAAGCCGACCGCGTTCGAGGTCACCGACGTCCACATCCACGTGCCGGAAGGGGCGACACCCAAGGACGGTCCCTCCGCCGGCGTCGCCATGGCGGTGGCCATCGTCTCGGTGCTGACCGGCACGCCGGTGCGCAAGGATATCGCCATGACCGGCGAGATCACCCTGCGCGGCCGGGTGCTTCCGATCGGCGGTCTCAAGGAGAAGCTCCTGGCGGCCTTGCGTTCGGGCATCCGCACGGTGCTCATCCCGGCCGAGAACGCCAAGGACCTCGCCGACGTGCCCGACAACGTGAAGTCGGGCCTGGAGATCATCCCGGTCTCGACGGTGGACGAGGCCCTGGCCCTGGCCCTGACCGGACCACTGACGCCCATCGAGTGGAACGAGGACGAAGCTCCTGCCCCGATCCGTTCGACGCCGGAAGATCTGGAAGGCGGTCTGGTCGTCACTCACTGAACCTGGTGATCGTCGATAACCTCAAGCGGCGCGGAGGATTCCGCGCCGCGGCCGTTTGACGTCAGGAAAAACCCGGCGCTAACTCCGATTGGGCACAGCGTCGCCATGAGAGCGGCGCCGCCAGGATTGGGGAGAGACCGATGACCAAGGCCGAACTCGTAAACGCCATCGCCCGACAGACGGGCCTGCAGAAGTCGCAGGCCCGCCACGCCATCGATGCGTTCGTTGCTTCCGTGACCGGTGAGCTTAAGGCGGGCCATGAGGTGCGCCTGGTCGGATTTGGCAGTTTTGTGCCTGTGCAGCGCGCCGCGCGTAAAGCGCGCAATCCGAAGACCGGCGCGCCGGTGAACAGCCCCGCATTCAAGACGGCCCGGTTCAAGGCCGGCGACAGCCTGCGCGCAACATTGAACTAGGCGGCGGTTTCAGGCTAACCGGGCGCGTCTGACGGGCGGCTAGCTCAGCTGGTCAGAGCGCCTGGTTTACACCCAGGAGGTCGGGGGTTCGAGCCCCTCGCCGCCCACCAACCTTCGCGCCGGCGGAGCTTCGGGTGGCAGGCCATCCCGCTTCGCGCTACGGGCTTCGCGGGGCTGGATTCGGAGTTCGGGTCGAAGCAGGATGCGCTCCGAAGCCTCTGCGAAGGAGGGCTCCATGTCGGCGAACGGTATCGCGAGACTTTCCGGCAAGGCCGCCATCGTCACCGGCGCGGCCTCCGGCATCGGGCGGGCGAGCGCCGAGCGTTTCGCCGCCGAGGGGGCTCGCGTGGTGGCGGTGGACCGGCCCGACACCCAACTCGAGTATGAGGCCGAGACCATCGTGCCGCTGGCGCTGGATATCACCGGCGCCGACGCGCCGGCGCAGATCGTGGACGCGGCGCTCGCCGCCTTTGGCCGGCTCGACATCCTCTACAACAACGCCGGCATCGGCGCTGGGGCGCCGGCAGCCGAGATGACCGACGAGGCCTGGGACAATGTTCAGGCCGTCAACCTGAGGGCCGTGTTCCGCCTGACCCGCGCCGCCATCCCGCACCTCGTCGCCTCGGGCGCCGGCCGGATCATCTGTACCGCCAGCGTCATGGCTGAGCACACGGACTACGGTCTCGCAGCCTACTGCGCCTCCAAAGCCGGGGTCGTGGGACTCACCCGCACGCTGGCGTTGGAGCTTGGCCGGCATGGCGTCACCGCCAACGCAATATTGCCGGGCGCGATCCTGACCGGCATGACGGCGCGCAATTTCGCCAACCCCGAGATCGCCGACGTCTGGGCGCGCAAATCGCCGCTCAAGCGGCTCGGCCAGCCGGCCGACATCGCCGCCCTGGCCCTGTTTCTTGCCTCCGACGAGGCCGGTTTCGTCACCGGCCAGGCGATCGCCTGCGACGGCGGCCTGACCCTGAGGACCTGACCTTACATGAAACAGCTCATCTGGCTGGCGGCGCTAGCCGCCGCGCCTGCCGTCGCTGCGCCGGCGCCCAGCTTGCAGGAGATCCTCGACCGCTCGCCCGCCGCCGACTGGCGGACGGTGGATCCGGCCCGCACGCTCTACATGGAGCTGCCGGGCGGCCGGGTGGTCATCGAACTGGCCCCGAATTTCGCACCCAACCACGTCGCCAACATCGAAGCGCTGGTCCGCGCCCACTATTTCGACGGCGCGGCGATCGTGCGCGAGCAGGACAACTATGTCGCCCAGTGGTCGCAGCCCGATGAGGCCAAACCGCTCGGCGAGGCGAAGAAGACTCTCAAGGCCGAGTTCAGCCGGGCCTACGAGAAGACGACGCCGTTCACGCGGTTGCCAGACCCCGACACCTACGCCGCCGAAACCGGCTTCACCGACGGTTTTCCCGTCGCGCGCGATCCCAAGACCCAGTCCACTTGGCTCACCCACTGCTACGGCATGGTCGGCGCCGGACGCGACAACGACGCCGACTCCGGTGGCGGGACCGAGCTCTACGCCGTGATCGGCCAAGCCCCGCGACAGCTCGACCGCAACGTCACCCTGGTCGGTCGGGTGCTGGCCGGCGTCGACCTGCTGTCGTCCCTGCCACGCGGCCACGGCGATCTTGGCTTCTATCAGGGTTCGGAAAAACCAACTCCGATCACATCGGTTCGAGTCGCCGCCGATCTGCCGGTCGGCCAACGTCTCGACATCAAGGCGCTTCGAACCGATAGCGCCACCTTCGCCGCCGTGGTCCACAACAGGCGCTTCCGCCAGGACGCCTGGTACAAGGTTCCCGCCGGCCACATCGACGTCTGCAACACGCCCTTGCCGGTGCGGATCGGCGAACACAAAGGCTAAGGCTGGGCCGGCGCGGCCATCTTCTCGGCGGCGAGGTTCTTCTGCATCCACAGCTTGAGCGCGCCGTTACCGCGATAGAGGGCCTTGAGATAGGCGACGTCCTGCGCACCAGGCGTCTCGGCGGCCGGTCGATCGGCACAGGCCGGCGTGAACATATCGAGCAGGGTCGGCAAGGCGTCGCAGGTCGCCAGGGTCTTGAACTGGGCCATCGAGATCAGGGCTATGTAGTCGGCGACCGGCCCGATCTTGCGGTCCGAAAGGGCGCTCGCGTCGGCGACAATGAGGATGTTCACGAAGTCGGAGCTCAGGCACTCGGTGAAGGCGCTGCCGGCGCAGCCGCCAGGCATATGGCTGTCCTCGGTGTCCAGGGACTGCGCGCTCCCCATCGATGCCGGCACGTCGACGCTGCCATTGCCGCCGCCGCCAGCGACCGTCTCGGTGAGATAGTAGGCCTGCACCGGCCGCGTTACGCGGGTCATGGACCGCTCTTCGGGAATGTAGTGGAAGCCCAGAAGGACATTCCGCTTCTTCGCCACCAGATCCATCAACGCCTGCGGCTGGTCGGTGAATAGGATCTCGATGTTGGGTTTGCAGCGAACGGGTCGGCGGGCCTGTGGCGCCCCGACCTTGAAGTCGAGCGCCTTCACACGGTCGGAGACGAGGGCGTTCATCTCCGGCGAGAGCCCGAGCGTGACCGGGCAGACCGGCCCGGTCCAGCGCGCCAGCTGGCCGAGGTGGGCCGGCTGGCCGTGCGAGGTGACGAAATTCAGCGACTCGACGAAGCGGTCGTGAAAGGTCGCGGGCGGCCCAGGCCGGGCCTGGACCGTGACCCCGGAGAGGGGCGTGGGGGGAGACGCCGTATTCGTCTGTGCGGTCGCGCCGCCGGACAGGAACAACAAGGCGGCCAGGATTGGTGTGAACGCCCTCATCTCGCCTCTCGCCCGAATTGCGTCGACCTGCACATTAGCCTGCCTGCGCCTTGCGGCCGTCTTGCCTCGAAGTTACCGGATGGAAACCGAAAGATTGGGTGGTGACGTGACGACGACGCGCAAGACCGTTCGCAAGGGCAGGGAAGCCACGCTTGAACGGGTAGAGACCTTCGGCCAGGTCACCTTCCGCGTGTTCAGCCCCAACCCGGCCCATGGCATGCGCTTCGACCGGCTCGAGGACGCCAACCGATGGTTTGACGCCATCGAGGCGGACGCCAAGAGCTAGGCGGTCTCACCCACGGCCGCCGCCAACCTGGAATTCCGAGCCGAATAGCCGAGGTAGATGGCGCCGGCGACGGCGAGCCAGACGCCGGTGACCTCGAACACCAGCGGGCGCAACTGCAGGATGAGATAGAGGCAGCTGATCACGCTCAGCACCGGCACGAGCGGGAAGAGCGGCGTCCGAAACCCCTGCGCCGCTGTCGGCTGCGTGCGGCGCAGGATGATCACGCCGAGCGAAACCACGGTGAACGCAGCCAGGGTGCCCATACTGGTCAGGTCCCACAAGACTTCGGAGGGAACGACGGCGGCGATCAGGGCCACGGCCGCGCCGACGCTGGCGACGCTGCCGGATGGGACGTGGGTGCGGGTGGTGACCTTGTGGAAGAAGCCGGGCAGCAGGCCGTCGCGGGAGACGGCGAAGAGGATGCGGCTCTGGCCGAACAGGCAGACAAGGGTGACGCTGAAGATCGACACCACCGCCCCGGCGGCAAGGATGTCGGCCGGCCACTTGGCGCCGGTGACATGCTGCAGGATCACGGCCAGGCCGGCTTCCTGGCCGGCAAACGCCGACGCCGGTTGGGCGCCGAGCGCCGCCACCGCCACCAGGGCGTAGAAGGTCAGCACCACGCCCAGGGCGATGAGGATGGCCAGCGGCAGGTTGCGCCTGGGGTTGACCACCTCCTCGCCGGCGGTGGAGACCGAATCCAGCCCGACGAACGTGAAGAAGATCGAGCCGGCCGCCGCGCCAACGCCGCTGAGGCCGTGGGGGGCGAAGGGCGTCAGGTTGTGGGCCTGGAAGGCGCTGCCGGCGACGACGACGAACAGCGTGAGCACCGCCAGCTTGGTCAGCACCATCAGGGTGTTGGCCAGCACTGACTCGCGGGAGCCGCGCATCAAGAGGAGCGTGCAGAGACTGATCAGGACCACGGCCGGGAGGTTGACGACTCCAGCCCCGGGGCCGCCGATTCGCAGCGCATAGACGTTGGCCGGATCGGCGACGATCGGCGAATGGGCCAGGGCGTACGGGAGCACTACGCCGGTGAGGTCGGTCACCAGCTTGGCGACGTATTCGCTCCAGCCGACCGCCACGGCCGCGCCGGAGACGCCGTACTCCAGCACCAGGCAGGCGGCGACGAAGAAGGCCGGCGCCTCGCCGAGGGTGGCGTAGGTGTAGGAGTAGGACGAGCCGGCGATGGGGATCGTCGAGCTCATCTCCGCATAGCAGAGCGCGGTGAGACCGGCGGCGAAGCCGGCGATCAGGAACGACAGAATGACGGCCGGCCCGGCGACCGGGACCTGCTGGGTGAGGACGAAGAAGATGCCGGTGCCGATGGTGCCGCCGACGCCGAACATGACCAGCTGGAAGAGGCCGATCGACCGATGGAGGGCGCTGTGGCTGGTCCCGAAGGCTACAATCGGCTTGCGGCGGGTGAGGCGGCCGATGAGCCTCATCGCGCGCGCCAACGCAGCGACATGCATGACATGCCGGCGTCGATCCGCCCGATCTCAGCGGTGTGGAGCGGCGTGACGGAATAGCCGGCGCCGGTCAGGAGGTCGATCGTCCGCGGGTGCTCTGCGCTGGCCAGGACCACGTCGTTGATCCGCAGCGCATTGGCTGCGGCCTCTTCGCCCTCGGGCGTCAGAATCTCCCGGAATCGTCCGTGGAAGACACCGGAAGCTGAAAGGCGCGGGGTGGTGAGAACGGTTTGCTCGTCGAGCAGCGAGCAGTCGGTCTTGAAGTGCAGCACGCCTCGCGGCGTGGTGACGATCTCGCTCTGGCGGCCGAGGAGCGCCAGGCGCTGCTGCAATGCTTCAGCGCCCGCTAGGTCTGTTCGTCTCGAAAGCCCGATCAGCACCGCGCCCGGCGTCACCAGAACGTCGCCGCCGTCGACGAAGCCTGGACCGGGGAGATCGAGAACCACCTCGAAAAGCTCGCGCAAGACGGGCGCAATCTCAGCCCTCTCCCCGGTGCGGCTCGGCGCGCCAAGACGCAGCAGGATCGCGCCCTCGGTGAAGACCAGGGCCGGATCCTCGACGAAGATCGAGTCGGGAAAGGCCTCGAGCGGCGGAAGACTGGTGACCTCGACCCCGGCGGCGGCCAATGCGGCGATATAGGCGTCATGCTCGACCCTGATCCCTTCGAAGGTCGGATCGCCACGGTCGTCCGCGCGCAAGCCCTCAGTCACCGACCGCGCCGGGGCGCGGACAATCGCGTGATCGAAGACGGTGACAGGATGGCTCATACGAAGCCTCAGGAAGCTGGGCCGAAGACGCCTCGTCGACACAGCGACGGCGTCCGTCAAGGGCGTCCCGGCCCGGAAGGACCGGCAGAATGGTCGATTCTGTGAAAATGGCGCGAGTGACGGGACTTGAACCCGCGGCCTCCGGCGTGACAGGCCGGCGCTCTAACCAACTGAGCTACACCCGCGTGGGCGTCGACCGGGCGTGGGAGGCCCGGGCGCGAGGGGCGGTCTGATAGGCCGCTGCGCGGGCGGCGTCAACAGCGCGAAAGGTCCTTTCGCAGGCGCGGCGCCGACGGTTTGAACCCTGCCTCACCTTGGTCTAGAAGCGGCCCTGCGGATTCTTCCCCGCGCTGAAAGCCGACATGAACGCCTTCCTGCTGCACTACCTGCCGATCGTGATCTTCTTCGTGATCGCCGGCGCCCTCGGGCTGGCGTTCATCCTGGCTGCGGCCGTGATCGCGCCGAAGGCTCCGGACTCGGAGAAGCTCTCCAGCTACGAGTGCGGCTTCAACGCCTTTGACGACGCGCGAATGAAGTTCGATGTGCGCTTCTACCTGGTGTCGATCCTGTTCATCATTTTCGACCTCGAGGTGGCCTTCCTGTTCCCCTGGGCCGTGGCGCTGATGAAGCTGCCGCACGCGGTGGGCGTGCAAGCCTTCTGGAGCATGGCGATCTTCCTGGGCGTCCTCACCGTCGGCTTCATTTACGAATGGAAGAAGGGCGCGCTGGAATGGGAGTGATCACCCGCGCCGACGCCGTTCCGGCGCTCGCCGGCGGCCGCACGGCGGTCGAAGGCTATGATCCCAGGCTGCACGACCCCTATTTCGACGGGGTGAACGCCCGCCTGGCCGACAAGGGCTTCGTGGTCGCCGCCGCCGACGACCTGATCAACTGGGCCCGGACGGGCTCGCTGATGTGGATGACCTTTGGTCTCGCTTGTTGCGCGATCGAGATGATGCACGCCTCGATGCCGCGCTACGACCTCGAGCGTTTCGGGTTCGCGCCACGCGGTTCGCCCAGGCAGTCGGACGTGATGATCGTCGCTGGCACCCTGACCAACAAGATGGCCCCGGCTCTGCGCAAGGTCTACGATCAGATGCCGGAGCCGCGCTATGTGATCTCCATGGGCAGCTGCGCCAACGGCGGCGGCTACTACTATTTCAGCTATTCGGTGGTGCGCGGCTGCGACCGCATCGTGCCGGTCGATATCTACGTGCCCGGCTGCCCGCCGACGGCTGAGGCGCTGGTCTACGGCGTGTTGCAGCTGCAGAAGAAAATCCGCCGTACGGGGACCATCGAGCGATGACCTGGCGGGTGGCGGACGAAGACCTGCAGGCGCTCGGCGAGCGGGTGGCGGGGGTCGCCGGCGTGACCGGCTTCAAGGTCGCCCATGGCGAGTTGACCGCGACAGCCGAGGCTGGCCAGATCGTCGCCGTGCTGACCGCGTTGCGCGACGAGCTGCAGTTCCACCAGCTCATCGACCTCTGCGGGGCTGACTATCCGCAGCGCCCCCGCCGCTTCGATGTGGTCTATCACCTGCTGTCGATGACGGCGAACCGCCGCGTTCGGATCAAGGTCGAGACGGACGAGGACACCGCCGTGCCGTCGGTGACACCAGTCTTCCCGGTCGCCGACTGGTTCGAGCGCGAAGCCTTCGACATGTACGGCATCTTCTTCGCGGATCATCCGGACCTTCGCCGCCTGCTCACCGACTATGGCTTCCACGGCCATCCGATGCGCAAGGACTTTCCGATGACCGGCTACGTCGAGGTGCGCTACGACGACGAGTTGCGCCGGGTGGTCTACGAGCCGGTGAAGTCGGTCGAGTTCCGGAGCTGGGATTTCCTCTCGCCGTGGGAGGGGGCGGCCTACGCGGCCGGCCAGGGCTACCCCGTGAAGCTGCCGGGAGAGGATACAACGGAGAAGGGCGCATGACCGAGCTTGCTCCCATAGCTTCGGCGGTCCCGGCCGTTCCTGAGACCGCGGTCCGCAAATTCAACATCAACTTCGGCCCGCAACATCCAGCCGCGCATGGTGTTTTGCGTCTAGTCCTCGAGCTCGACGGCGAATTGGTCGAGCGCGTCGATCCGCATATCGGCTTGCTGCACCGCGGCACCGAAAAGCTGATGGAGGCCCGGCCCTATCAGCAGAACATCGGCTATTTCGACCGTCTTGATTACGTGGCGCCGATGAACCAGGAGCACGCCTTCGTGCTCGCCATCGAGCGGCTGATCGGCCTTGATGTCCCGCGGCGCGGCCAGATCATCCGCGTGCTGTTCTGCGAAATCGGCCGCATCCTCAACCACCTGCTCAACGTCACCACCCAGGCCATGGACGTCGGCGCGCTCACCCCGCCGCTGTGGGGTTTCGAAGAGCGCGAAAAGCTGATGGTGTTCTACGAGCGGGCCTCGGGCGCGCGCCTGCACGCCAACTACTTCCGGGTCGGGGGGGTGCGTCAGGATCTGCCGCCGGCGCTGGTCGAGGACATCGGCGCCTGGGCCGAGGCATTCCCCGCGAAGCTCGACGACATCGAGAGCCTGATCACCGGCAACCGCATCTTCAAGCAGCGCAACGTCGACATCGGCGTGGTCAGCAAGGAACAGGCCCTGGCCTGGGCTTTCACCGGCGTGATGCTGCGGGGTTCGGGGATAGCCTGGGATCTGCGCCGCAACCAACCTTACGAGATCTACGACGAGCTCGCGTTCGAGATTCCGCTCGGCGTGCACGGCGACTGCTACGACCGCTATCTCTGCCGCGTCGAAGAGATGCGCCAGTCGATCAAGATTATGCATCAATGCATTGATCTATTGAAAAAAACTCCAGGCATCGTGCTGTCGGAGGACCACAAGGCCAGTCCTCCGCGGCGCGGGGACATGAAGCGCTCGATGGAGGCGCTGATTCACCACTTCAAGCTCTATAGCGAGGGCTTCCACGTGCCCGAGGGCGAGGTCTACGCCGCGGTCGAGGCCCCCAAGGGCGAGTTCGGCGTCTATCTGGTCGCCGACGGCACCAACAAGCCCTACCGCTGCAAGATCCGCGCGCCGGGCTTTCCGCACCTGGCGGCCATGGACTGGATGAACCACGGACACATGCTGGCCGACGTCTCGGCCATCCTCGGCTCCCTCGATATCGTGTTCGGCGAGATCGATCGATGAGCGTACGCCGTCTCGCCGCCGAGCAGCCGGCCAGCTTCGCCTTCTTGCCCGAGGCGCGGAAGCAGGCGGCCTGGTGGGTCGCCAAGTTCCCGGAGGGACGTCAGCAGTCGGCGGTCATTCCGCTGCTGTGGCTGGTCCAGAAACAGGAAGGCTGGGTGCCCGAGCCGGCTTTGCGCGTCGTCGGCGAGATGCTGAAGATGCCGGTGATCCGGGTGCTCGAGATCGCCACCTTCTACACCATGTTCCAGCTCGAGCCGGTGGGGGCGACCGCCCACATCCAGCTCTGCGGCACGACGCCCTGCATGCTGTGTGGCGCCAATGACCTCAAGCAGGTGCTCGAGCAGGTGATCGGCCCGGCCGGCCACCGCACCCGCGACGGCCGCTTCTCGTGGGAAGAGGTCGAGTGCATGGGGGCCTGCGCCAACGCGCCGATGGTCGCCATCAACGACTATTACTACGAGGACCTGACGCCCAAGGCCCTGGCCGCCATCATCGGCGACTTCGCTTCCGGCAAGAATCCCGCGCCTGGCTCCTTCGGTGGGCGGGAGGGCTGTGCGCCCATCGGCGGGCCGCTGACCCTCTCCGATCCGGCCCTCTACGACGGCTCGCGGGCCAAGGCGCTCGGACGCCTGCCCAACATGCCGGAGCCGGCGGGGGGATGAGCCAGGTGACGCTGCCGCCGCAACCCGGGTTTTCGGCTGAAGACATCGAAGCGATTCGCTCGCTGCACAGAGGCGTGCGCAACGCCGGCTATGTGTTCTGCCTGGTCGGCGTGATGGTGTTGATCGCCGGCCGGTTCATGCAAGGCGCGCCGGCCTGGATGCTGAGTGTCGGCGTGGGCATCATCGTCTTCGGGTGGGGATTGCTCGCCTACGCGACGATGAAGCGGCTGGCCCGCGCGCGGGTGTTGGCCGCCAGGAGGAGCGGGTGATGGTCGGCATCCTCGAAGACAAGGACCGCATCTTCACCAACCTCTACGGCGTCCACGACTGGCGCCTGGCGGGGGCGCGGGCTCGCGGCGTGTGGAACGGCACGGCCGACATGCTGAGCGTCTCGCCCGAGTGGGTGTGCGATCAGATCAAGGCCTCAGGGCTGCGCGGGCGAGGCGGGGCGGGATTCGCCACCGGCCTGAAGTGGACCTTCATGCCCAAGCAGGAGAGCGAGCGGCCGCACTACCTGGTCGTCAACGCCGACGAGTCGGAGCCCGGCACCTGCAAGGACCGGGAGATCATGCGCAATGATCCCCACCGGCTGATCGAAGGCTGCCTCGTGGCGTCCTACGCCATCCGCGCCCACGACTGCTTCATCTACATCCGCGGCGAGTATGTCCTGGAGCGCGAGCGGCTGGAGGCGGCGATCGTCGAGGCGGCCGAGGCGAAGCTGATCGGCAAGGGCAATATCCACGGCTGGGACTGCAACATCCGCGTCACCCACGGCGGCGGAGCCTACATCTGCGGTGACGAGATGGCGCTGCTGGAGAGCCTGGAGGGCAAGAAGGGCCAGCCGCGGCTGAAGCCGCCGTTCCCGGCCGGGGCCGGCGTCTATGGCTGTCCGACCACGGTCAACAACGTCGAATCGATCGCCGTCGCCCCGGAGATCCTGCGCCGAGGAGCCGAGTGGTTCGCCGCCTTCGGCCGGCCGAAAAACACCGGCACCAAGCTGATGAGCGCCTCGGGGCACGTGAACAAGCCGTGCGTGGTCGAGGAGGCGATGTCGATCCCGCTACGCCAGCTGGTCGAACAGCATTTCGGCGGCGTGCGCGGCGGCTGGGGCAACCTCAAGGCGGTCATCCCGGGCGGCTCGTCGGTGCGGCTGCTGCCGGCCGAGGAGGCCGAGGTGGCGCTGATGGACTTCGACGATCTCGCGTCGCGCAAGTCGGGCCTCGGCACCGCGGCGATGATCGTCATGGACAAAGACTGCGACGTGGTCGCGGCCATCGCCCGCCTTTCGAAGTTCTACAAGCACGAGAGCTGCGGCCAGTGCACGCCGTGCCGCGAGGGCACCGGCTGGATGTGGCGGATCATGGAGCGGATGGTCACCGGCGAGGCCGAACCGCGCGAGATCGACATGCTGCTGGACGTGGCCAGTCAGGTCGAGGGCCATACGATCTGCGGCCTTGGCGACGCCGCCGCCTGGCCGATCCAGGGCCTGTTCATGCACTTCCGTCCGGAGATCGAGGCGCGCATCGCCAACTACCGCACGCGCCGCGCCAACGTTCAGGGCGCGACCTTGATCGCCGCAGAATAGCCGTCTATCGCCCCCCGACCCCGGCCAAAGGATTCTCGCGTTCGATGCCCACCGCCAAGGTCAACGGCCAGGACATAGAGTTCGAGCCCGGCATGACCGTGCTGCAGGTGGCCGAGCTCGCGGGGGAGGAGATCCCGCGGTTCTGCTATCATGAGCGGCTGTCGATCGCCGGCAACTGCCGGATGTGCCTCGTCGAGGTGAAGCCCGGACCGCCGAAGCCCCAGGCCTCCTGCGCCCTGCCGGCCGCCGACGGCCAGGAGATCATCACCAACTCGCCGATGGTGAAGAAGGCCCGCCAGGGGGTGATGGAGTTCCTGCTCATCAACCACCCGCTCGACTGCCCGATCTGCGACCAGGGCGGCGAGTGCGACCTGCAGGACCAGTCGGTCGGCTACGGCCGCGGCGCCAGCCGCTATGACGAGAACAAGCGGGCGGTGGAAGAGAAGTCGATGGGGCCGCTCATCAAGACGGTGATGACGCGCTGCATCCAGTGCACGCGCTGCGTGCGCTTCATCACCGAGGTGGCCGGAGAGTCCGAGATCGGCCTGATCTCGCGCGGCGAGGACGTCGAGATCACCACCTATCTCGGCGCGGCGGTGATGAGCGAGCTGTCGGCCAACGTCATCGACCTCTGCCCGGTGGGTGCGCTGACCTCGAAGCCCTACGCGTTCAACGCCCGGCCGTGGGAACTCAGCAAGACCGAGAGCGTCGATGTCATGGATGCGCTCGGCAGCGCCATCCGGGTCGACAGCCGGGGTCCGGCGGTGCTGCGGGTGCTGCCGCGCACCAATGACGAGATCAACGAGGAGTGGATCTCGGACAAGACCCGCTACGCCTGCGACGGCCTTTCGCGCCAGCGCCTCGACCGGCCGATGATCCGCGAAGGCGGCAAACTCAAGGCGGTGAGCTGGCCGGAAGCCCTCGAGGCGGTGGCCGCGAAGCTCAAGGCGACGCTGCCGGAGCGGTTCGGGGTGATCGCCGGTGACCTGCAGGACGCCGAGTCGATGAAGGCGGCTCTGGATTTGTTTACCGGCGCCGGAGTCGCCAGCCTCGATTGCCGTCAGGACGGCGTGGCGCTGGGCGATGGGCCGCGCGAGAGCTGGCTCTTCAACTCGACCATCGAGGGCCTGGAAGCCGCCGACGCCGTCCTCCTGGTCGGCGCCAATCCGCGTCTCGAGGCGCCGGTGCTGAACGCCCGCCTGCGCAGAATGTGGCTGTCGGGCAAGACGACCTTTGGCCTCATCGGCGAGGCCGCGAACCTCACGTTCGACTACGCCCACCTGGGGACCGGTGTCGCGGCCTTGAAGCTGCTCGGCGAGGACTCCGCCTACGGCAAGGCATTCCGTGCCGCACAGCGTCCGGCCATGATCGTGGGGCAGGGGGCTCTGGCCCGGCCAGACGGCAAGGCCGTGCTCAAGGCGGTGGCCGGCGCCGCCGAGGCGCTGGGCGTCGTCCGCGAGGGATGGAACGGCTGGAACGTGCTGCACACGGCGGCGGCGCGCGTCGGCGGACTCGACCTCGGCTTCACGCCTGGGGATGGCGGCCGGACGGCGGCCGAGCTGGTCGCCAAGGGCGGCGCGGACGCGCTGTTCCTGCTCGGCGCCGATGAAATCGATCTCTCGGAGAGCGACGCGTTCGTGATCTACCTGGGCACCCACGGCGACCGCGCCGCGCACCGCGCCGACATCATCCTGCCGGGGGCGGCCTACACCGAGAAGTCGGGGCTCTACGTCAACACCGAGGGCCGGGTGCAGCGCGGCGAGCGTGCGGTCTACCCCAAGGGCGAAGCCAAGGAAGATTGGGCGATCCTGCGGGCGCTGTCGGAGTATCTCGGCGCCAAGCTGCCGTATGACACGCTCGATCAGCTGCGCGAGAAGCTGTTCGCCGACCATCCGACCTTCGGCCAGATCGGTTTTGCGCCGGGCCATGGACCGTTGGCCCTGGGCGCGCTGGGCGAGGCCGGACCGCTCGGCGAGGCGACGCTGGCAAGCCCGATCAAGGCCTTCCACCTCACCAACCCGATCGCCAGGGCGAGCACCACCATGGCCGAGTGCGCGGCTCTGGCTTCCGGCGCCAAGCTGGCGGCGGAGTAGGGGATGGGCGCGCAGAACCTCGGTCCGGTCGCCTGGACCCTGCTGACGATCGGACAAATCCTGCTGATCCTGATCTGGATCCTGCTGTCTCTCGCCTTCCTGCTGCTGGCCGACCGCAAGATCTGGGCCGGGGTGCAGCTGCGCAAGGGCCCAAACGTGGTCGGCCCGTTTGGCCTGCTGCAGTCCTTCGCCGACTTCTTCAAATTCGTGTTGAAGGAGATCGTCATCCCCGACGGGGCGGACAAGCTGGTCTTCCTTCTGGCGCCGCTGGTCAGTTTCACCCTCGCCTTTGCGGCCTGGGCGGTCATACCGCTGGCCCCGGGATGGGTGGCCGCAAACGTCAATGTCGGCGTGCTCTACCTGTTCGCGATCTCCTCGCTCGGCGTCTACGGCATCATCATGGGCGGCTGGGCGTCGAACTCGAAGTACCCCTTCCTGGGCGGCCTGCGCTCGGCGGCGCAGATGGTCAGCTACGAAGTCTCGATTGGGTTCGTCATCGTCACCGTGATCCTGCTGTCCGGGTCGATGAACCTTGGAACCATCGTCGAGAAGCAGGCCGGCGGCTTCTGGAATTGGAACATCTTCGGCGGCGGCTTCCCCAACCAGCTGCCCATGGCGCTGGTGATGATCCCGATGGGGGTCGTGTTCTTCATCTCGGCCTTGGCCGAGACCAACCGGCCGCCCTTCGATTTGCCGGAGGCCGAGTCCGAGCTCGTGGCCGGCTATCAGGTGGAATACTCCTCCACCCCCTACCTGCTGTTCATGATCGGCGAGTACGCCAACATCGTCTTGATGTGCGCGATGATCAGCATCCTGTTCTTCGGCGGCTGGCAGGCGCCGTTGCCCGCGCCGGTGGCCTTAACCGGGTTCTGGCTGAGCCTGATCTGCTTCCTGTGGTTCTACGCCAAGATCGTCTTCTTCTTCTTCCTGTTCGCCATGGTGAAGGCGATCGTGCCGCGATACCGCTACGACCAACTGATGCGCCTGGGCTGGAAGGTGTTCCTGCCCGCCTCGCTGCTGGCGGTTATTCTGGTCGGCGGCTACCGCGTCTTCTTGACGGCTCCAGCGTGAGGGCGGTCATGACCATCGCCACCCTGGCGCTCGCCGCCTGCGCCTCGGCCGGGGGCAGCGACTATTCCGTCGGCCCGGGTGTCGCCAACTACGACAACCTCAAGGCGGCGACCGACAAGTGCGCCGCCGATGGCGGGACCCTGACGCTCAAGGACGGCTACGAAAAGAGCGACCTCTCCAGCTGGGTTTGCAAGATGGGCGGCGCGAAATGAGCTTTACCGAGCGCCTTAACCAGGCCGCGAAGGGCGCGGCTTTGATGGACTTCATCGGCGCCTTCGCGCTCGGCATCAAGTACATGCTGAAGCCCAAGGCCACCGTGCTCTATCCCAATGAGCGCGGCCCGCAGTCGCCCAGGTTCCGCGGCGAACATGCCCTGCGCCGTTATCCCAACGGCGAGGAGCGCTGCATCGCCTGCAAGCTCTGCGAGGCGATCTGTCCGGCCCAGGCGATCACCATCGAGGCCGAACCGCGCGCCGACGGTTCGCGCCGCACGACCCGCTACGACATCGACATGGTCAAATGCATCTACTGCGGCCTGTGCCAGGAGGCCTGCCCGGTGGACGCCATCGTCGAGGGGCCGAACACCGAGTTCGCCGTGGAGACGCGGGAAGAGCTCTACTATGACAAGGAGCGGTTGCTGGCCAATGGCGACCGCTGGGAGCGCGAGATCGCCAGGAACCTGGAACTCGATGCGCCCTATCGCTAAGACCACGGCGCGAGTCGCCGCGGCGGCCTGCAAGGACGGAGACTGAATAAGAAGCCATGGTCCTTCAGGCCATCACCTTCTATCTGCTCGCGGCGACAACGCTCGGGGCCGGCGTCGCCGTCATCTCGGCGCGCAGCCCCGTGCACAGCGTGCTGTTCCTGATTACCGCCTTCTTCTCCGCCGCCGGCCTCTTCGTGCTGCTGGGGGCTGAGTTCCTGGCCATGATCCTGGTGGTGGTCTACGTCGGCGCCGTCGCGGTGCTGTTCCTGTTCGTGGTGATGATGCTGGACGTCGACTTCGCGGCCCTTCGGCAAGGCTTCGCCCGCTACCTGCCGATCGGCGCCGTGGTCGCCGTTGTGCTGACCATCGAAATGGTCAGCGTCGCCGCCTCGGTGGCCACTCGTGGCGCGGCGGCCCACGCGACGGGCCCGGCGGCGCCCGTCGGCGGCGTCACCAACGCCCAGGCGATCGGCGCGGTGCTCTATACGGACTACGCCTACTTCTTCCAGATCGCCGGCCTCGTCCTGCTGGTGGCGATGATCGGGGCCATCGTCCTGACCTTGAGGCACAAGCCCAACGTCAAGCGGCAGGACATCGGCGCTCAGGTGGCGCGGACGCCGGCTTCGGGCCTGCGCGTCGTGCAGGTGAAGTCTGGGGAGGGGATCACGCTGTGACCATCGGCCTCACCCACTACCTCGTCGTGGCCGCGATCCTGTTCACGATCGGGGTGCTCGGCATCTTCGTGAACCGCAAGAACGTCATCGTCATCCTGATGTCGATCGAGCTCATCCTGTTGGCGGTCAACATCAACCTCGTCTCATTCTCGGTGTTTCTCCACGACGTGGTCGGCCAGATCTACGCCCTCTTCGTGTTGACGGTGGCGGCGGCCGAGGCGGCCGTGGGCCTCGCCATTCTGGTCACCTTCTTCCGCAATCGCGGCGACATCGCTGTGGATGACGCCTCGGTGATGAGGGGCTGAGGCGTGACGCCATCGCTGATCGTCACCCTGCTGGTCTTCGCGCCGCTGTTCGGCGCGGCCGTCGCCGGCCTCTTGGGCTGGAAGCTCGGCGACCGGGTGTCGATGGCCGTCACCACCGGCCTGCTGATCTTTGCCTGCCTGCTCGGTTGGTGGACCTTCTTCCACGTGGTCGGCGGCCAGTGGCCCGCCTATCTCGTGAAGATCGCGCCCTTCATCGATATCGGCGCCTTCCAGTCGACCTGGTCGATCCGGATCGATTCCCTGTCGGCGGTGATGCTGGTGGTGGTGACCACCGTCTCGGCCCTCGTGCACGTCTACAGCTGGGGCTACATGGCCGAGGACGAGCACAAGCCGCGCTTCTTCGCCTATCTCAGCCTCTTCACCTTCTTCATGCTCGCCCTGGTGACGGCGTCGGACTTCATGCAGCTGTTCTTCGGCTGGGAAGGGGTCGGCCTGGCGAGCTACCTGCTGATCGGCTTCTGGTACAAGAAGCCCGCCGCCAACGCCGCGGCGATCAAGGCATTCGTGGTCAACCGCGTCGGCGACTTCGGCTTCGCGCTTGGCATCATGACGGTGTTCTGGGCTTTCGGCTCGATCCGCTTCGCCGACATTTTCCCCCAGGTCGCCAGCCACGCCGGCCTCGCCTGGAGCTTCGCCGGCCGGTCGTGGCCGCTGATGGACCTCGCCTGCGTGCTGCTCTTCATCGGCGCCATGGGCAAGTCGGCGCAGTTCTTCCTCCACACCTGGCTTCCCGACGCCATGGAGGGCCCGACGCCGGTCTCGGCCCTGATCCACGCCGCCACCATGGTGACGGCCGGGGTCTACATGGTCTGCCTGCTCTCGCCGATGTTCGAGTACGCGCCGACCGCCAAGGCTGTGGTGACCACCATCGGCGCGGTGACGGCGCTCTTCGCCGCCACCGTCGGTCTGGCCCAGAACGACATCAAGCGGGTCATCGCCTATTCGACCTGCTCGCAGCTCGGCTACATGTTCTTCGGAGCCGGCGTCGGGGCCTACCCGGCGGCGATGTTCCACCTCTTCACCCACGCCTTCTTCAAGGCCCTGCTGTTCCTGGGCGCCGGCGCGGTGATCACCGCCATGCACCATGAGCAGGACATGCGGGCCATGGGCGGCCTCTACAAGCGCATCCCGTGGACCTATGGGATCATGCTGGTCGGCACGCTGGCCATCACCGGCGTCGGCCTTCCTTACCTCGACATCGGCTTCTCCGGTTTCTACTCGAAGGACGCCCTGATCAACGCCGCCTATGCTGCGTTTGCCAATGGCGGCGTTGGCGCCGGTTCGGCTTCCTTCGCTTTCTTCGTCGGGATCATCGCCGCCGGGCTGACCTCGTTCTACTCGTGGCGGCTGATCTTCATGACCTTCCACGGCACGCCGAAATGGGAGGGCCACGGCGCCCACGGGCATGACGATCACGGACATGGCGAACATGGTCACGCGCTCGAGCCGCACGAAGCGCCGTGGAACATGCGCGGGCCGCTCCTGGTACTGGCAGCCGGCGCGATTTTCGCCGGCGGCCTGTTCGCCGAGCGTTTCATTGGGCCGGAGCGGGCGGAATTCTGGCGCGGCGCGGTGTTCCAGGCTCCGACCAACCACGTGCTTGACGCCCACCAAGTCCCGGTGTGGGTCGCCTTCGCGCCCCTGGTGGTGACCGCGATCGGCTTCTTCGTCGCCTGGTGGGTCTATATCCGCAAGGAAGGCCTGGCGGCGCAGTTCGCCAAGGGCCCGGTCTGGGCCTTCCTCTACAACAAGTGGTACTTCGACGAGATCTATCACTTCATCTTCGTGCGCGGCGCCGAGCGGCTCGGCGACCTGTTCTGGAAGGTCGGCGACAAGCAGATCATCGACGGCCTCGGCCCCGACGGCGTTTCGTGGGCCTCCTACCAGGTCGGCCGCCTGACCGGTCGGCTGCAGACCGGTTACGTCTACCACTATGCTTTCGTGATGCTGCTCGGCGTCGCCGGCCTGCTCTCCTTCGCGCTCTGGGCGTTCGGGAGGTAGGGGATGCTGTCGCTCATCACCTTTCTGCCGCTGCTGGGCGTCGGCCTTATCCTGCTGAGCCCACTATTGGGCGGTCGAAGCGAAGACGTTCGCTCGGCCATGGCGCGCAACATCGCGCTCGCGACCACCCTGATCGTGTTCGGGCTTTCCGTGGTTCTCGTCTGCCTGTTCCGGCCGAGTGTCAGCGGCTTCCAGTTCAGCGAGGACATCGGCTGGTTCTCGCTGCTTCACTACCGGATGGGCGTCGACGGCATCTCGGTGCTGTTCGTCCTCCTGACCGCCTTCCTGATGCCGCTGTGCGTCGTCGCCAGCTGGAAATCGATCACCGTCCGCGTGGCGGAATACATGATCGCCTTCCTGGTGCTCGAGAGCCTGGTGATCGGGGTGTTCTGCGCCCTGGATCTGGTGGTCTTCTATCTGTTCTTCGAAGGCCAGCTGATCCCGATGTTCCTGATCATCGGCATCTGGGGCGGCAAGAACCGGGTCTACGCCGCCTTCAAGTTCTTCCTCTATACCCTTCTCGGCTCGGTGCTGATGCTGGCGGCGATCCTGGCCATGATCGGCATCGCCCACACCTCGTCGATCCCTGAGCTGATGGCCTACAAGTTCGCGCCGGGCGTCCAGACCTGGCTGTGGCTGGCCTTCTTCGCCTCCTTTGCGGTCAAGTTGCCGATGTGGCCGGTGCACACCTGGCTGCCCGACGCCCACGTCGAGGCGCCGACGGCCGGCTCGGTGATCCTGGCCGGGATCCTCCTGAAGATGGGCGGGTACGGCTTCCTGCGCTTCTCGTTGCCGATGTTCCCGCAGGCCAGCGCCGCCTTCACGCCGCTGGTCTTCACCCTGTCGGTGATCGCCATCGTCTACACCTCGCTGGTCGCCTTCCGGCAGACCGACATGAAGAAGCTGATCGCCTATTCGTCGGTCGCCCACATGGGTTTCGTCACCCTGGGCATCTTCTCCGGCAACCTGGTCGGCGAACAGGGCGCGATCTTCCAGATGCTCAGCCACGGGGTGATCAGTGGCGCGCTCTTCCTCTGCGTCGGCGTCGTCTATGACCGCATGCACACCCGCGAGATCGCCTTCTACGGCGGCCTGGTGAACCGGATGCCGATCTACGCGGCGGTGTTCATGCTGTTCACCATGGGCAACGTCGGCCTGCCGGGAACCAGCGGCTTCGTCGGCGAGATCACCTCGCTGACCGGGACCTATGGCGCCAGCACCTGGCCGGCGATCATCGCCGCCACCGGCGTCATCCTTTCTGCGGTCTATGCGCTCACCCTCTACCGGGCGATCGTGTTCGGCGAGATCGCCAATCCGGCCCTGGCGGGGATCGGCGACCTCGAGCGGCGGGAGGCCTTTGTGTTCCTGCCCCTGATGTTCGCCACCCTGGCGATCGGTCTGCAGCCGGCCCTGGTGTTCCACATCACCCAGACGTCGGCCAGCGACCTGGTGGCCGCCTATCGTTTGGCGACGGGGAAGTGACGTGAGCCAATCCCTGCTCCTCGCTGGCCCGGAGATCATCCTGGCGCTCTCGGCCCTGGCCTTGCTGCTCTGGGGCGCCTTTGCAGGCCGGGCCGGACCAGCCTTCACGACCGCCGCGGTCGCAGCGCTGGCGATTGGCGCCGTGGCGGCGGTGTTCGGTCCGCACGGCCGGGCCTTCGCCGGCGGCCTGATCGCCGACCAGGGGGCCGCCTTCGCCAAGGTGGTCATCTACCTCGCCAGCGCCGCCGCCATCCCGCTCGGCCAGAAATGGTTCGCGCGCCGCGGCATCGACCGGTTCGAATATCCGATCCTGGTCATCCTGGCGGCGCTCGGCATGGGGATGATGGCCGCCGCCGGCGACCTCATCGCGCTCTATGTGTCGCTGGAGCTGCAGTCCCTGGCCCTCTACGTGCTGGCCGCGTTCCGCCGCGACGACGAGCGTTCCTCCGAGGCGGGCCTCAAGTACTTCGTCCTCGGTGCTCTCTCCTCGGGCCTGCTGCTCTATGGCGCCTCGCTGATCTACGGCTTCGCCGGCTCGACCCACTTCGACGTCATCGCCCGCGCCGCGCAGAGCGGGGCAGGGACAGGCGTCCTCTTCGGCCTGGTGTTCCTGATCTGCGGCCTGGCGTTCAAGGTCTCGGCCGCGCCGTTCCACATGTGGACGCCGGACGTCTACGAGGGCGCGCCCACGCCAGTGGTCGGTTTCTTCGCCGGCGCGCCGAAGCTGGCGGCCATGGTGCTGTTGGCGCGGGTGCTGGTGGAAGCCTTCGGCGGGGCGGTCGATCAATGGCGGCAGGTGCTTATCGCGTTGGCCATCATCAGCGTCGCCGTGGGGGCCTTCGCCGGCCTTGTCCAAAACAACCTGAAGCGACTCTGGGCCTATTCCTCGATCGCCAACATCGGCTACGCCCTGGTCGGCCTCGCCGCTGGCGGTCAGGCTGGCGTGCAGTCGATGCTGCTGTTCATGGTCCTCTACGTCATCGACGTCACCGGCTTCTTCGCCTGCCTGGCGGCGCTCAGCCGCGAGGGCCGACCGCTGGAGACCTTCGACGATTTCGCCGGCCTCATGCGTGAGCGTCCCGGCTTGGCGCTGGCCATGACCGCTTTCAGCCTCTCCGCCATTGGCATCCCGCCGTTCAGCGGCTTCTGGGGCAAGCTGTTCGTCTTCCAGGCCGCTATCGGCGCTGGCCTGGCGCCGGCCGCGGTCATCGCCCTGGTCGGCAGCGTCATCGCCGCCTTCTACTATCTGCGGCTGATCAAGATCATGTGGCTGGACCCGGCCCCAGGCGCCGTCGACCCGCCGGCGCGGGAGGCCCAGGCCGTGACTTTCGCCAGCGCCCTGTTCGCCTTCCCGGTGGTGATGGCCGCCCTCGTCGTCCTCTATCCCTGGGCCCAGACGGCGGCCGCCGCCATCGCCCAACGCTAGGCTGGTGTCCGCCGTCCCGATCCTCGCCTTCGAGGAAATCGATTCCACCAATGCCGAAGCCCGGCGGCGCGCCGAGGCCGGCGAGGCTGGCCCCATGTGGATCACCGCGCTTCGCCAGACCGCCGGCCGCGGCCGCCGCGGCCGGAATTGGGAGACGGGGGAGGGGCGCAACCTCGCCGCCACCTATTTGTTCGTCACCGATCGCAAGCCGGCCGAGGCGGCTCAGATTTCCTTCGTCGCCGCCCTGGCCGCGGCCGATCTCGCCGCCGCCTTCGTGCCCCCGCCGCTGGTCAGTCTCAAATGGCCAAACGATCTCTTGATCGCCGGCCGTAAGTCGGCCGGCATCCTGGTGGAGTCGGGCGCGGTCGGCGGTCGCCTGTGGGTGGCCGTCGGGATGGGCGTCAATCTCGCCGAAGCCCCGGACATCCCGGAGCGGCCGGCGACCACCTTCGCGGCCCACATGCGTGCGCCTCCGCCGCCGCCCCTGGCGGCTCTGGACGTCCTGGCTCCGGCCCTCGAGCGCTGGCGCGGGCTCTGGGAGCGCAGTGGCTTTCCCGCCATCGCCGCGGCCTGGACCGAACGCGCCCATGGCCTCGGAGAGGCCTGCACAGCTCACCTGCCTGGCGAGACGATCTCCGGCGTGGCGGAGGGCCTCGACGTAGATGGGGCCTTGCGCCTGCGAACGCCCGACGGCCATGTGCGGCGCATCACCGCCGGCGACGTGTTCTTCTAGAAAGGGCCTTCAAATGCTGCTGGCCATCGAGCAAGGGAATACCAACACCCTCTTTGCCGTCCATGACGGCGATGATTGGCTGGCGCAGTGGCGCGCCGCCACCGATCCGCTGCGCACCGCCGACGAATACGCCGTCTGGCTTTCCCAGCTTCTGGCCATGCGCGGCCTGGCGCTCGAGGTCATGAACGCCTGTGTGATCTCCAGCGTCGTGCCCCAGTCCGTGTTCAACCTGCGCAATCTCGCCCGGCGCTATCTTCACGTTGAGCCCCTGGTGGTGGGCGAGAACGTCGACCTCGGGATCGAGGTGCGTATCGACAAGCCTTCCGAGGCCGGCGCCGACCGCCTGGTCAACGCCATTGGCGCCCACAGCCTCTACGAGGGGCCGCTGCTGATCGTCGATTCCGGCACCGCCACCACCTTCGACCTGGTCGCCGCCGATGGCGCCTTCGAAGGCGGCGCGATCGCCCCCGGCATCAATCTGTCGCTGCAGGCGTTGCACGAGGCGGCGGCCCGCCTGCCGCGTGTGGCCATTCGGCGTCCGGCCCAGGTGATCGGCAAGGACACGGTTTCGGCCATGCAGTCGGGCATTTTCTGGGGCTATGTCTCGCTGATCGAGGGCCTGGTGGCGCGGATCAAGGCCGAGCGGGGAGGGGCGATGACCGTGATCGGCACCGGCGGCGTCGCCTCGCTGTTCCAGGGTGCGACCGCGGCGATCGACGTCTTCGATCAGGATTTGACCATTCACGGCCTCCTCGAGATCGTCCGACGCAATCCGGCAGGGCCCAGGGCATGAGCGACGAACTGGTCTTTCTGCCGCTCGGCGGGTCCAACGAGATCGGCATGAACTTCAACCTCTACGGCTACGGGCCGCCGGAGGATCGCAAGTGGATCGTCGTCGATCTGGGCGTCACTTTCGGCGATCAGACCACGCCGGGCGTGGAGATCATCCTCCCCGATCCGGAGTTCATCGAGGCCTACGCCGACGACATTCTCGGCATCGTCCTGACTCACGCCCACGAGGACCACATCGGCGCCGTCGCCTGGCTGTGGCCGCGCGTGAAGGCCCCGCTCTACGCAACGCCGTTCACCGCCTTCCTGCTGCGCGAGAAGCTGCGAGAGGCGGGCCTGCTCGACGAGGCGGAGATCACCGAGGTTCCCCTCGGCGGCACGGTCCGACTCGGTCCCTTCGAGGTGCGGCTGATCACGCTCACCCACTCGATCCCCGAACCCAATGGCCTCGCTATCACCACCCCGCTGGGAACGGTGCTGCACACCGGCGACTGGAAGCTGGACCCCGATCCGCTGACCGGCCTGCCGACCGACGAGGGGGCCATCCGCGCCCTGGGTGATGCCGGCCTGCTGGCCATGGTCTGCGATTCCACCAACGTCTTCGTCGATGGCGAAGCAGGTTCGGAGGCCGATGTGCGCGAGACGCTGCATGCGCTGATATCCGGCCTGAAGGGCAAGGTCGCCGTCGCCTGCTTCGCGTCCAACGTGGCGCGCATGGAATCGATCATCCTCGCCGGCCAGGCGGCCGGCCGTCACGTCTGCCTGGTCGGCCGCTCGATGATCCGCATGGCCGCCGCCGCCAAGTCGGTCGGGCTGCTGGCGACCGCGAAGCCGTTCATTACCGAGGGCGAAGCCGGGCATTTCGGTCGCGATCAGGTGCTGTTCCTGTGCACCGGCAGCCAGGGCGAGCCGCGCGCGGCCCTGTTCCGCATCGCCGAGGGCAATCATCCGCACGTCAGCCTCGGCGCCGGCGACGCCTGCATCTTCTCCTCGCGGGTCATCCCCGGCAACGACGTGCCGATCCGCAACCTGCAGGACCGGCTCTCCGACCGCGGGGTGCGGCTCTACACCGAGCGCGACCACCCGGGCATCCACGTCTCCGGCCACCCGTGCCGCGACGAGCTGCGGCGCATGTACCAATGGGCGCGGCCGAGGATCGCGGTGCCGACCCATGGCGAGCGCCGCCACCTGCTTGAGCACGCGGCGCTGGCCAGGGAGATGCAGGTTCCCGAAACCGTGGCGCCACGCAACGGCGACATGGTGCGCCTCGCCCCCGGCATGGCCGAAATCATCGACGAGGTCCCGGCCGGCCGGCTTTACGTCGACGCCGGGGTGGTGACGCCGGAGAACGGCCAGGCCCTGCGCGAGCGCCGCCATGCGGCGTTCAACGGTATGATCTTCGCCTCGCTGGCCATCGACAAGCGCGGGCGCATCGCCGCCGGCCCGGACGTGCGGGCGCTCGGCATGCCCGAGAGCGAGGACGAGCCGCTGGAGGAGGCGCTCGACCAGCTCGCCGAGGAAGCCGGCAAGGCCCTCGGGCGTCTCTCGGCCGACGATCGCGAGGACGACGGCGCCGTCGAGGCCATGGTGGCGCGCACTCTCAAGAAGGCCGCCTTCCGGATCTGGAAGCGCCGCCCAGTGGTCGAGGCGACCGTGCTGCGGGTGTAGGGGAGGGGCTTGAATATCCAAGCGGTATATCCCATTGTTGGGTGACGCCAAATTCACTCGATGCCCAGCATGACCCGCACCTCGATCTTCCTCTCCAATCGCTCACAGGCCGTACGGCTGGCCAAGGATGTTGCTTTTCCCGAAGGTGTGCGTGAGGTCGCTGTGCTCAAGGACGGCAAACGCCGCGTGATCGTGCCGGCCGATGCGGTGTGGGACGACTTCTTCGACGCGCCCAGCGTGGATCTGGGTGAGCGCGACCAGCCTGCGCCGCAGGTTCGCGATCCTCTCTGATGCACCGTTTCATGTTGGATAGCAGTTTGTGCATCAGGCTGCTGCGCGATCGTCCGGCAGAACTTCGCGACCGGTTCAATCAAGAAGCGGACAGTCTCTGCATTTCGACGATCGTCCTTATGGAATTGCTGCACGGGGCGGCCAAATCGGCTCGACCGGCGCACAATCGTCGGGAGGTGGGGAGCCTTGTCGCTCGCCTGGACTTGCTGCCTTTCGACGCTGACGCCGCCGCTCACGCCGCCGATATCCGGGCGACGCTCGAACGCCGGGGTCGTCCGATCGGCGGCTACGACCTGCAGATCGCGGGCCATGCCCGCAGCAGGGGTCTGACCATCGTTACCGGCAATCTCAGGGAATTCCAGCGCGTGGATGGGCTGCGCTCGGAGGATTGGCTGGCGGGCGCGGGCGAGCGGCCTGGCTAGAAGAACCCTTCGAGGAAAGCCGCCGTCTGATCGGAAAGTCCGACGATCTTATTCGTGGCCTGGCGATAGAACTTGAAGTTGAGTTCGCTCTCCGGCCGGCCGTCGCTCCAGTCCTTGTGGAGTTTCAATTCGGCGCGACCAAGCGGCCGCCGGGCGAAGGCTGTGCGGGTGATCTCGACGCTCACCCGCGGCGTCTGCCGCTCCACGCCTGGGATCAGCGAAACGGCATCGGTGGAGGTCACCACGCCGCGCGCAACGAGACCACGACCGCCTTCTTTTTCGCTGGCGAACACGAAGACGACATCCCCCGCGGCGATGTGCTTGCCGCCGTACATGGTCTTCTGACGGGCGAAGACGAAACGCTCCGCCGCTGGATCGGCAACCTCGGCTTTGATCGCGTAGGCGATGACCGTCGTCTCCTTTTTCCCGCCCCGGAACGGTGCTAGGCCGACGCCATGATCGGCAAGCTCAACCACGTCGGCGTCGCCACGCCCTCCATCGAGGAGTCCTGGAAGCTGTATCGCGATGTCATGGGCGTCGACGACATTACCGAGAAGCGCGCCCTGCCGGAGCAGGGGGTGTGGGTGTCGTTTGTCAACCTGCCCAACGCCCAGATCGAGCTGATCGAGCCCTACGGCGAGAACTCGCCGATCCACGGCTTCCTGGCCAAGAACCCGCGCGGCGGCCAGCACCACGTCTGTTTCGAGGTCGAGAACATCTTCAACGCCCGCGACGAGATGCGAGCCAAGGGCGCGACCGTCCTTGGGACCGGCGAGCCGCGCATCGGCGCGCACGGTGTGCCGGTGATCTTCGTCCATCCGAAGGACATGGGCGGCGTGCTCGTCGAGCTCATGGAGACTCCGTCCGGAGCTCACTGACGTGCCTGTCGTCTCGATCATCTTCATCTATCTGGTCGTCTGGTGGACGGTGCTCTTCGCCATCTTGCCGATCGGCGTCACCAGCCACTGGGAGGCCGGCCGCCCGGTGCCGGGCGGCGGGGATCCGTCCTCGCCGATCGAGCCGAAGCTGAAGCGAAAGTTCATCACCACCACCTGGGTGTCGGCCATCGTCACCGCGATCATCCTGGCGGTGCTCCACTTCCACCTGATCCCGCTGCCGCAGATGCCGGGGGCCGGCTGACGGTTTCGTTGCCAAATTCGGCTGACGCGGGCTATCTGCCGGCCGCCTCTCTCTCACGAAGGACGCCTGATGCGCCTGTCGCGCTATTTCCTGCCTGTGCTGCGCGAGACGCCGTCCGAGGCCCAGATCGCCTCGCACCGTCTGATGCTGCGCGCCGGCATGATCCGCCAGGAGGCAGCCGGCATCTACGCCTGGCTGCCGCTCGGCCATAAGGTGCTCACCAAGGTCGGGCAGATCGTCCGCGAAGAGATGGACCGGGCCGGCGCCGTCGAACTCCTGATGCCGACATTGCAGCTCGCCGACCTGTGGCGGGAGAGCGGCCGCTACGACGCCTATGGCCCAGAGATGCTGCGCATCACCGACCGCCATGAGCGCGAGCTGCTCTACGGGCCGACCAACGAGGACATGATCACCGAGATCTTCCGCGCCTATGTGAAGTCGTACCGATCCCTGCCGCTCAATCTTTACCATATCCAGTGGAAGTTCCGGGACGAGGTGCGGCCCCGCTTCGGGGTCATGCGCGGCCGCGAGTTCCTGATGAAGGACGCCTATTCCTTCGATGTCGACGAGGCCGCCGCGCGCCGCTCCTATAACCGCATGTTCGTGACCTACTTGCGCATCTTCCATCGCATGGGCCTCAAGGCCTTCCCGATGAAGGCCGAGACCGGGCCGATCGGCGGCGACCTCAGCCACGAGTTCATCGTCCTGGCTCCGACCGGCGAGAGCGGCGTCTTCCTCGACCGTCGCTTGCTGGAGCTGACGCCGCCCGGCGACGACCTGGACTATGAGACCGATCTGGCGCCGATCGTCGATGCCTGGACCAGCCTCTACGCCGCCACCGAGGACGTCCACGATCAGGCGCGCTACGAGGCTGAGACCACGCCGGAGAACCGCGTCACCGCTCGTGGCATCGAGGTCGGCCAGACCTTCTTCTTCGGTGACAAGTACTCCAAGCCGATGAAGGCGACAGTGACCGCGCCGGACGGCTCCGAGGCGCCGATCCAGGGCGGCAGCTACGGCGTCGGGGTCTCACGCCTGGTCGGCGCGATCATTGAGGCCAGCCACGACGAGGCCGGCATCATCTGGCCCGAGCCCGTGGCCCCGTTCGGGGCCGCGATCCTCAACCTGCGGCCAGGCGATGCGGCGGTCGACGCCGCCTGCCAGCGCGCCTACGAGGCGCTCTCCGCCATGGGCCGCGAGCCGCTGCTCGACGACACCGACGAGCGGCCTGGCGGCAAGTTCGCCACCGCCGACCTGATCGGCCTGCCCTGGCAGCTGGTCATCGGGCCCAAGGGGTTGGCCGACGGGGTCGTCGAGCTGAAGCGGAGGGCCACCGGCGAGCGCCAGAGCCTGGCGCTGGAGCGAGCGCTCGAGGTGATCGGCGGGTGAGCCGGCCCTTCAGCGCCTGGGAGCGTTCGATCGCGATCCGCTACCTGTTCACCAAGCGCCGCAACGGCGGGGTGGCGCTGATCTCGATGATTTCGTTCGCGGCCATCGCGCTGGCCGTGTCGGCGCTGATCATCACCATGTCGATCATGAACGGCTTCCGGACCGAGCTCAGCAGCAAGATCCTGGGCTTCAACGGCCACGCCTACATCACCATGCCGCCAATGACGCCGGAGGCGGAGAGCGAGATGCTGGCCCGCATCCGGCGCGTGCCGCACGTGGTCCAGGCCTTCCCGGTGGTGGAGTCGGAGGCAATGGTGCAGGGGCCAGCAACGGCTTCAGGCGCGGTGGTGCGCGGACTGGATCCAACCGATCTGGGCCGCCTGCCGATCATCGCCGGCAATATCACCAACGGCACGATGAAGGGTTTCGGCGATGGCGAGAGCGGCGGCGACCGCGTGCTGGTCGGCGCTAAGCTCGCCGACACGTTGGGCGTCTCTTCCGGCGATCCGATCTCGATCATCTCGCCGAACGGCGCCGCGACGATCATGGGCGCGACGCCGACCCGCAAGACCTACAACATCGACGGGCTCTTCTCGGTCGGCATGAGCGAATACGACCAGACCTTCATCTACATGCCGCTCGCCCAGGCCCAGCTGCTGTTCGGCCGCGACGCCGCCTTCGACTTCATCGAGATCAACTTCGACGACCCAGATCGGGCCCACGATCTGCGCAACGCTCTGGAGGTCGCCGCCGGCCGCGGGGCGCTTGTCACCGACTGGACGCAGAAGAACCGCGCCTATTTCACGGCGCTCGCCGTCGAGCGGAACGTGATGCGCTACATCTTCATGTTCATTGTCGCCCTGGCCGCCCTCAACATCATCTCCGGCCTCGTCATGCTGGTGAAGAACAAGGGCCGCGACATCGCCATCCTGCGCACCATCGGGGCGGGGCAGGGGGCGATATTGCGCATCTTCTTCATGGCGGGGGCGACCATCGGCCTGGCCGGCACGTTCTCAGGGCTCGCGGTCGGCGTCCTTTTCTGCCTCAACATCGAGACCATCCAGCGCTTCGTGGAGTGGGTCAGCGGCGTGCAGGTGTTCAATTCCGACATCTATTTCCTCGCCCACGTGCCGGCCAAGATCGACTGGGGCGAGGTGGCGCTGGTGGCGTCCTGGGCTCTGGGATCCTCGTTCCTTTTCACCCTGCTGCCGGCGTGGCGGGCCTCGAAGCTCGATCCGGTGGAGGCGATCCGCTTTGAGTGAGCCGGTCCTCGAAATCCGCGACCTGACGCGAAACTACCAGACCGGCCAGGGCCGGCTGGAGGTGCTGAAAGGCCTCAACCTCACCGTCCAGGCCGGCGAGGTGGTGGGACTGCTCGGCCCGTCGGGATCTGGCAAGTCGTCGTTGCTGCACGCCGCCGGCCTCCTGGAGCAGCCGACCAGCGGCGCGGTGCTGGTCGGTGGGCGGGACTGCGTCAAGCTCTCCGACCGTACGCGCACGCGGGTGCGGCTCGAGGACATTGGCTTCATCTACCAGTTCCACCACCTGCTGCCGGAGTTCACGGCTCTTGAGAACGTGCTGCTGCCGATGTTGATGCTGGGTCGCCCGCGTGAGGCGGCGCGCCGGCGCGCCACGGTGCTGCTGACGGATCTAGGCCTGCAGGCGCGCATGTATCACCAGCCGGCCCAGCTCTCCGGCGGTGAGGCCCAACGGGTCGCCGTCGCGCGAGCCCTGGCCAACCGGCCGCAGCTGCTGCTGGCCGACGAGCCGACCGGCAACCTCGACCCCGACACCTCCGAGGCGGTGTTCGCCAGCCTGCATCATCTGGTGCGCAGCACCGGCGTCGCCGCCGTCATCGCCACCCACAACTTTTCCATGGTGAAGCACATGGACAAGGTCATGGTCCTGAAGCACGGCAAACTGGAGCAGGCGAAGTAGGGCGCCCCAAAAAAGAACCGTCTAGCTGAGACCCGAGGGTTAAGGTTCCGAGTCGCCGGAGAGTTCGCTTGAAGCCGTCGCAATCTGCCGAAGCCCTCCGGCGCCATCTAGGGTCCGACCCGCGCCGGACACCGCTATACGACCTCGTTGCCGCGGCGCTCAGCTTCTACGCCGAACAGCCAGCCGAAGGCCTGGCCGCCGACGAGGACTCCGATGCTCTGCTCTTCCAGTTCGGCTGTTACGATTGGGGGCAGGGGGAGCAGTTCGAGTTCGACCTCACGCGCCAGTTCGTGGACGCCGACAAGACCGCCGATGGCTCGATCAGCCAGCTCCGACTGACGGTCTACTTCCCAGCCGACGACGATCTGCGCGCGCTGGGCCGCCATAACGCCCACTGCGGCGGCCGCGACAAGCTGGCGGCGTTCCGCGAGGAGGTGTTCGGCAGCGAGGCCTTCGCGCTGGCGGCCATGCGTCCGCGCGCCCGGGTGGAGATCGAGTGGGGAAAGAACTGAAGGAAGGGCTGTCGAATCCGCTCCTCCTCGCACGTCTCTTGGGCGAGGCTGTGCACGACGCGCGGCCCGTCTGAGGAGCGAGTGATGCAATATCTGCTGCTGATCTATGAAGATGAGACCGCCTATGGCCCGTTCAAGCAAGGTGGCGAGGCGCTGAACAAGGTGGTGGCCAGCCACATGGCCTTTGGCCAGTCGTTGGGCGTCAGGCGCCTGGCCGGCGCCGGCCTGAGGAACACAGACTCGGCGACCACAGTGCGCACCGGCCCGGGCGGCGCCAAGACCGTCCACGACGGACCCTTCGCCGAGACCAAGGAGCAGCTCGGCGGTTTCTATATGATCGAGGCGGCCGACCTCGACGAGGCCATCGCGCTGGCCAGGCAGGTTCCCCTAATCGGGGAAGGGTCGGTGGAGATCCGTCCGCTGCTGGGCCACGGCGAGGCCAAAGTCGCCGCCGAGTGAGGTCCAGCCTCGACCAGGCGGCGCGGACGGCGTCGGGGCGGGTGATCGCCGCCCTGGCGGCGCGATTCCGCGACCTCGACCTGGCCGAGGACGCCTTTTCGGAAGCCTGCCTCGCGGCCGCGCGCACCTGGCCCGGGACGGGCGAACCGGCTGACCCGGCGGCCTGGCTCTACCGCGTCGCCCTGCGCCAGGCGCTCGACGAGACCCGCCGGCGCGCGGTGCGCGCCCGCGTCATTCCCGACCCGCCGCAGCCTGAGCCCAGCGCGGAGGCGCGCCTGGCTGAAGAGACCACCATCCCGGACGAGCGGTTGCGACTGATCTTCGTCTGCTGCCACCCCGCCATCGCGCCCGACGCCCGCGCGGCGCTCACCCTGCGCCTCGTTTGCGGTCTGCCGGCGGCCGAGATCGCGGCGGCCTTTCTCACGCCTTTGCCGACCCTGCTGCAGCGCCTGACTCGCGCCAAGCGCAAGATCGCCCAGGCTGGCGTGCCGTTCGAGGTTCCCGGGCCCGAGGGCTGGGCCGAGCGCTTGGAGGCGGTCCTGACGACACTCGAGATCGCCTACGCCAAGGCGCACGCCGACGCGGCCGGCGAGGGGCCGTTCGCCGGCAACGCGGCCGAGGTCCTTGGCCTCACCGCCAGCCTGGCCAGCATGCTGCCGAAGGAAGGCGAAGTGCTCGGTCTCGCCGCCCTGGTGCGCTATGCTGAAGCGCGGCGGCCGGCGCGGGTCGAGGCTTGCGGCCGCATGATCCCGCTGGCCGAGCAGGACCCGGCGCTGTGGTCGCGGGCGCTGATCGCCGAGGCGGACGAGTTCCTTTATCGCGCCTGGAACCTCGGGGCGGCCGGCCCGCGAGCGCTTTCGGCCGCGATCCATGGCGTCTGGTGCGCCAGGCGCAGCCTCGCCGACCCGGCGCCGTGGCCGGAGGTGCTTGGCCTGTATGACGCCATGCTGGCTGAGCGCGACGACGCCGTGGTCCGCCTCAACCGGGCCGTGGCTCTGGCCGAAGTCGCTGGACCGGCGACGGCGCTCGTCGAAGTCGAGGCGCTGGCGAGCGCGCGCATGAGCGACTTCCAGCCCTGGCACGCGGTGCGCGCCGACCTGCTGCGCCGCCTGGGCCGCGTCGAGGAGAGCCGTGCGGCTTACGATTGCGCCATCGACCTGGCGCCAGGTCCGGCGGAACGGGCCTGGCTGACGAGCCGGCGGCCTTAATCGCTCGTCGACGAAAAAGTCCGGACAAGCTCAGCGGCCGTCGAGTGCGCGAGGTCGCCTCGGCCGATGGCCGTGAGGAGGTACATGCCTTCGATCGACGCCAGGAACAGTGGGGCCGGCGGGTCGTCTTCCGGCTCCAGGCGAACTGTCACCCAGGCCAGGAAACCGTCGGCTATTTCGCCGGCGATATCCAGGTGCGGCTGAAGACCGCGGGCGGCGCCGGCCGCCAAATCGAGCCACAGGGGCATGAACGACCGTAGGCTGTCTGACGCCATGGCGGTCCAGACCTCCTGCAGCAGCACGGCAAAAGGCCTGCGGGGCGCCACCGGGACTGCGCCGTCGAGCTGAACGGTCATCCGCGTGGCAATCCTAGCCAGCGTGGCGGCGAGCAGCTCGTCCTTGTCGGCGAAGTAGTAGAGCAGCATTCTGTCGCTCGTGCCCGCCGCCGCGGCCAGGGGCCGGAGCGTCGCGGCCGCGAGGCCTTCCGCCAGAACATGATCGGCCATGCGCTCGATGGCGGCTTCCCGGCGGTCGTTACGAACGTTCATGAGGAACCTTGTAGCATACGCTACAAACACGTGCTACGTAGCACTCGCTACGCCATCCGTCGGACCAAGATCAGAAAGGAACACAGGCATGCCCGGGGCTGTGACGGTTACCGTGAGCTGGCACATCAAGCCCGAGTTCGCCGACGCATTCGTCGAAGCGCTTCGGGGCATGTTCCCGGTGACGAGGCTACGCGCGGGGTTTCGGAATATCCGTTTGCTGCGCGGCGACGACGCTCCCAACCAATTCCTGCTGGTGGAGGAGTGGGACCGAGCCGTGGATTTCCACAGCTATGCGAAATTCCGCGTCGACACCGGCGACACGGAGAAGCTGTTGGCGATGACCGCCAGTTTTCCGCAGCTGGCGATCTGGGTGTTCGATCCGCTTGCCGCCGCTGAGGCGTAGGACGTGGGCGACCGACGTGTGAGTGTCATTTCAAGCCGGTAGAACTCACGTGCAGACGCCAGTCCTGCGAGGTGCGGAGGGGAGGGCGAGGGAGGTTCCGTGACAGAGTCAATTTACCAGGCCGCCGGCGGGCTGCCGGCTTTCACCGCCCTCGCGCACGCATGGCACTCGCGATGCTTGGCCGACCCGGTCGTGAGCCATGCTTTTTCGCACGGCTATCATCCCCAGCATTCCGAACGGCTCGCCGCTTACTGGGCCGAGGCATTGGGGGGACCGCCGGACTACACCCGATCCATGGGCGATGAATCGACCGTGCTGCGCCTGCACGCCGGAAATGGCGAACACGTCGAGATGGACGAGCGCGCGCAGACTTGCTTCGCACAGGCCCTCGACGACGCGGACTTGCCGGACGACCCGCGCCTGCGGTCGGCGCTCAAGGCCTATTTTCGCTGGGCGACCCAAGCGATGGCGGCGCACCCAAATTCGGCGGATGACGTCCCACACGGCCTGGTCCTCAGGCGGTGGTCGTGGGACGGGCCCCTGTGAACCTTTCGGGGCGACGGCTGGGGGCGAGGCCGACGGACCCTTACGCTTAGCCCGCCGCCGCAGGATGAAGGTGCATATCCGCCGCGCGTCCATCCGGCTGGTCAACGGTGATCTCGCACCCAATCGCGTCGGATCGTCATCGATCTTGGACGCGGGACTGCTGGACGATCCATAACGCGCCTAAGATATATTATAAGAAATTACATCGATGCGAGAAACGCTATCCAGATCAATATCCTGCTGCGGACGCCTAAGGTCGGCCGGGTTCGCGGCCGGCATAGCGCGGCGCGGCGTCGCCTGAAACAGACCAGGCTGGTACGCCCTCGGTGAAGGTGTGAGCGTCAATGGTCAGAGTCGCTGGCGGGTCATCCAGAGCCCCGAGCCGCAGGCGCAACCGCTCTGGCGCCGCCTCCAGCCTGGAATAAAGCGGCGAGCCGCATGCCGCGCAAAAGGCGCGGAATTTGCCCGGCGAGGACTGGAACTCGCGGATCTCGCCCGCCCCCGAAGTGACCTGGAAACCAGCCGCCAAAGCCGGCGCGACGGCGGCGGCATAGCCCTGAGCCTTGCGGCACTTGGCGCAATGGCAAACCGTCACGGCGCCGACTGCGCCGCCAAGTGGTCCAGCATAGCAGAATCGCACGGCGCCGCAGAGACAGCCGCCGGTTATATCGCTCATCATCGCCCCTCCGGCAGCGCCAGCTCCCCGGCCGCGATCCGGCGTAGCGTCTCGACGAACAGGCCCGGCTCCGCGGCGATCACCCGCGTTTCCAGGCTCTCAGGCGTATCGTGGGCGAGCACCGGCAGCTCAATGCGCGCCAGAACCGGCCCGTGATCGTAGTCGCCGTCGACGGCGTGCACGCTGGCGCCGCTGACCGTCTCGCCGGCGGCGATCACCGCCTCGTGCACGCGCCGACCATACATGCCCTCGCCGCCGTATTTCGGCAGCAGCGCGGGATGGATGTTAAGCACACGCCCCGCGAATGCGGAAAGCGTCGCCGGGCCCAGGCGACGCAGATAACCCGATAGAATCACCAGGTCCGCGCCAGCCGCCACGAGCGCGTCTGCGAGTTTGCGATCGGCGGCTTCCGGATCGGAAAGCGTTGGAATGAAAAGCGTTTTGACGTCATGCGCGTCCGCGAACGCGAGTGCTGGCGCCTGTTTTCGGTTGCTGACAGCCAGGACGGCCTCGGCGTCCAGGTCACCGGCCGCGATCGCCAGGATAATGGCGCGCATGCTTGAGCCGTTGTTCGAGGCGAGAAAAGCTAGCCGTTTCATGAGGTTTCGGCCGTGAATTGTAGCTTGAGACCGTCGTAGGCCGGCTCGACGCCGGGCGGCAGACGTCGCGCCAGTTCGGCGTAGTCGAGGTCGATGTGCAGATTGGTGAGGATGGCGCGCTTGGGCTTGACGCGTGCGATCCAGGCGAGCGCCTTGTCGACGTGGGCGTGGGTCGGGTGCGGCGTCCAGCGCAGGGCGTCGACAATCCACACCTCGAGGTCGGCCAGGGCTTCGAACGACTCCTCCGGCAGCTCGACGACGTCGCTGGAATAGGCAAGGCCGCCAAAGCGATAGCCGAGCGACCTCATCTCGCCGTGGTCCTGATCGAAGGTTGTGATTGGGATGGGTCCCAACGGACCCTGCACTTCCCACGCCTCGCCGTGCGGCGGGACGACGTGGATATCGCCGATGGCCGGATAGCCGCCCTTGCCGAAGAAGAGATAGTCGAAGCGGTTAGCGAGGCTTTCGGCGGTGGCTGCGTCCATCCACACCGGGATGCGGGCCCGCTGAATGAGCGCAAAGGCGCGGATGTCGTCGATGCCGTGGCACTGGTCGGCGTGGTCGTGCGTGAGCAGCAGAGCGTCGAGGCGGCGCGCCTCGGCGGCGTTCATCTGCAGGCGGAACTCGGGCGCCGCGTCGACCGCCAGGGTGGTCTGCGCCCCCTCCCCGGTCCGCCGGATCAGCAGGGAGCAGCGTGAACGGCGGTTTCTTGGCTCGGCCGGATCGCACGCCCCCCAGGCCCCGTCGGCGCGCGGCACGCCGGCCGAGGAGCCGCAGCCGAGGATCACCGCCTCGAGCTGGGTCATGGGCGATGAACCCGGTCGAAGAGCTTAAAAAACGCTGCTTCCGTGCGCGTCTGGGCATCGGCGAGCGACCAGCCGCGGATCTCCGCCAGCTTGGCGAGGACGTAGGGCAGGAAGGCCGGCTCATTGCGTCGCCCGCGCATCGGAACCGGCGCGAGATAGGGACAGTCGGTTTCGACGAGGATGCGGTCTTCCGGCATATCGACGATCACCGCGCGCACCTCTTGCGCCGCCTTGAAGGTGGCGATCCCCGAGACCGAGAAGGACGCGCCCAGCGCGGCGGCGCGACGGGCCAGCTCAGGTCCAGAGGTGTAGCAGTGCATGAGCAGCTTGAACGGACCGGCCGCGTATTCCGCTTCCAGGATCTCGGCCATGGCTTCGTCGGCTTCGCGGGTGTGGACGACGAGCGGCAGGCCGGTGCGGCGCGCGGCGGCGATGTGGGCGCGGAACACGCGGGCCTGAACCTCGCGCGGACTGAGGTCATAGTGGAAATCGAGGCCGGTCTCGCCGATCCCGATCACCTTCGGCGTCGTCGCCAGTTCGCACAAGGTTTCCGCGGTAAGCTCTGGATTTTCCTTAGCGTCGTGTGGGTGGGTGCCGACAGTGAGAAAGATGTCGTCGCGGCCCTCGGCCACCGCCCGCGTCGCTTCGAAGCCCGAGACCTTGTCGGAGATCTCGACCATCAGGCCGACGCCGGCGGCGCGGGCGCGGGCGATCACCGCCTCGCGATCGGCGTCGAACTGCGGGGCGTGCAGGTTGACGTGGCTGTCGATCAGCATGCCGCAAGCTTCAAACGGGAAAGGGCGGCGTGGAAGGCGTCGGTGCGGTCGAGATTCACGGCCTCGACGCGGCGCTGCAGCTCGTCGAGCCAGGTGACCGTCTCGGCCCAGCGATCGAGCTTCTCCCCCTCCCCGGCCAGGGCCCGGGCGCTGGCGGTCTCGCCGACGCGGGCGGCCAGGCGTTCCATGGTCAGCGCGAAGCGCTCGGCCCCTTCGGCGCCACGGAAGCCGTCGGTGAGGGCCAGAACCTCGCCCGGGTCGGGATGGGGCAGGCTGGCCAGCAGGGCGCGGGCGCGCGCGTCCACCGCCAGGGCGCCGGACGCCGCCAGCCTCCAGGCCCGGCCCGGCGCGCCGCCGGCCATGACGGCGAGTTCGGCGGCCTCGTCAGCCGCGATCCCGGCCCGGCGGGTCAGCCAGGCGGCGGTGGCCTCGGGCTCGGGCGCGGTGAAGCGCAGCACACGGCAACGAGAGCGGATGGTGGGCAGGAGCGCGGCCGGCCGGCTGCTTACCAACAGGATGATCCCCTGTGGCGGCGGCTCCTCGAGGGTCTTCAGGAGGGCGTTGGCGCCGCTCGGATTTAGGTCGTCGGCCTGGTCGACGATGGCGACCCGCCAGCGGCCCAACGCCGGGGTCTTGGCGAAGAATTCCGGCAGGCTTCTCGCCTCCTCGACCGGGATCTGCTTGCGCGTTTTGCCGTCTTCCGCATCGCGTTGCAGGACCATCAGATCCGGATGAGCGCGCCCGGCGACAAGCCGCGAAGCCTGATCGTCCCGCGCGGCGCCGAGAACCCCGAACTGCGGCGCCGGCGCAGCTCCTAGCAGCCGTCGGGCGGCGCGATAGGCGAAGGTGGCCTTGCCGACACCTTCCGGACCGGCCAGCAGCCAGGCGTGATGCAGTCGCCCGCGGGACATGGCCGCGGCGAAGGCGTGTTCGACGATCTCGCCGCCTTCCAGCTCGAAGACGTCGCGGGGATGGGCCGGATCTTCGCTCACAGGCGCGCCTCGACGGCGCGCCAGACGGCGGCCTCGACCGCGTCCTCGTCCTGCGAAGCGTCGATCACCTGGCAACGGCGTGGCTCAGCCGCGGCGATGGCCAGGAACCGCTCGCGCAAGGCCTGATGAAAGGACAGACCCTTGGCCTCGAAGCGGGTCTCTACGCCGGCGCGGGCGTGGGCGCGTTCGAGGCCAAGCTCCGGGTCGAGATCGAAGATCAGGGTCAGGTCCGGCCAGCAGCGCGTCCGGACCTCCGCCTCCAGCGCCACAATGAGCGCGGCGTTCGCCTCGCCGCCTTGGTAGGCCCGTGTCGAGTCCGCAAAGCGGTCGCAGATCACGATCGCGCCCTGCCCGAGGGCCGGCGCGATGACCCGCTCGACATGGTCGATGCGGGCGGCGTTCATCAGTAGGGTCTCGGCGGAGGCCGACCAGCGATCGGCCGCGCCGGTCACCAAGAGCGCGCGGATCGCCTCGGCTCCCGGTGAGCCACCAGGCTCGCGGGTGGCAAGAATCTTACGGCCGGTGTTTCTCAGCTTATCGGCGAGGCGGGCGATCTGGGTGGACTTGCCGACCCCCTCCCCGCCTTCGAATGTAATGAACAGCCCGCGCGCCATATACGGCGCACATTGTCCGCTTCGCCCGCCTTGTCAAAGCACGGCGTCAGTCGGGGTTGGCGGCGCTGGCCTCGGCGTAGTCGGCGCCGCCGTTGGCCGGGCCGACATAGCGCACACGCACATGGGCCGTGCCGTGGCCGATGAAGCCGAGCTCCTCGGCGCCGCGCCGCGAGACGTCGAGGATGCGGTCGCGCCGGAACGGGCCGCGGTCGTTGACGCGCAGGCGCACGGTGCGGCCGTTGTCGAGGTTGGTCACCTCGACAATGCACGGCAGCGGCAGGGTGCGGTGCGCCGCGGTGGCGACGTGTTCGTCGAACTTCTCGCCGTTTGCGGTGGTGTGATAGCGCCCCTGAACGCCATACCAGGAGGCGTAGCCGGTCTCTTCGTAGTGCGGCTGGTTGGCCGGCCGGTACCAGGTCCCGCCCACCTCATAGGGGCGCATGGTTCCGGAAGCGTGCGAAGCCTCTGGTTTCGGACCGCTCGCGCAGGCGGCGAGCCACGCTCCGGCGGCGGCGATCATCGCCGCGCGCAGCTTCCAACCGGGTGTCGCCCCACGACTCATGGCCTAAAAGGCTAGCCGGCAAGGGTTCCCGCAAGGTTAAGCGGTGAACACATGCCCGCATGACCGAAAATTAATTTGCGCCAGCCACGTCTGAGCGCGCTCCTCACCGTCAAAATCGGGAGGCTCTCCATGAAGCTCGCGGCCGCATTCGCCGTGCTCGCCCTCGCCGCCGGCGCCGGCCAGGCCATCAGCTCGCCATCCCCAGTCGCCGTCGCCGTCGCCGATCAGAGCCGGCCCAAGGACGACCGCGCCGCCGATGCTGTGCGCGACCCCGTCGAGACCCTCAACTTCGCCGGCGTGAAGCCGGGCATGAAGGTCGGTGAGTTCTTCCCGGGTGGCGGCTACTATTCCCGGCTGCTGCTCGATGTGGTGGGTCCCAAAGGCAAGGTCTACGGGCTGGAGAACGCCGGCTGGAAGGGCGCGGTGAAGGACGACCAGACGACCGCCGCCGCGCACGCCAACT
>Ga0302314_10000924_pt1 | contig 54831 bp, 41 predicted proteins | sample III_Palsa_N2_3_FD_200533 | JGI IMG/M metagenome (GOLD analysis project Ga0302314, IMG submission 200533) | Peat permafrost microbial communities from Stordalen Mire near Abisko, Sweden - III_Palsa_N2_3 | ecosystem: Environmental > Terrestrial > Soil > Palsa > Peat permafrost | place: Sweden... | reverse complement strand
GGTCCTCGAGCGCGGGTCCGGTGGCGGCGAACTCGCCCCGCCGGGAGGCGTGGAACATCCCGAGCAGCATGTCCGCCTGGGCCGCTGGCACCCCGTGGCCGATCAGCCCGGCCGTCCACTCGGCGTCGTCGGCGACGACGCGCTTGACCGGGCGTCCGGTGAGCTTGGTGAGGACGCCCGCGATGTCCTCGAGGTCAAGCGCGTCCGGGGCGGTCAGCGGCGGGGTCGCGCCCGCGAACCGGGGACCGTCGCCGGCGAGGATGGCCGCCGCAGCCGCGGCGAGGTCGGCGTGCGCGGTCCACGACACCGGCCCGTCGGCCGGCGTGACCAGCTCGCCGGTCTCGAGCGCCCGGCCGAGCAAAAGCGGGACGGTGGTCGCGTAGAACCCGTTCCGCAGCGCGGTGAACGGCGTGCCCGTCTCGGCCAGGTACCGCTCCGTCGCGGCGTGATCGGGCATCGGCGCGAACAGCGAGCCGGCGCTGGCGCCCTGGTGGCTGGCGTACAGGACGCGGCCCGCGCCCGCGGCCCGGGCGGCGTCGATCGCCGCGGCGTGCTGGGCGACGGCCGCCGCTCCGGTCTCGTTCGCCGACACGATCAGCACCTGGGCGGCGCCCGCGAACGCGTCGGCTAGGGAACCCGGGTCGGTGAAGTCGCCGCGCCGCACCCGGACGCCGAGGGCGGCGAGATCCGCGGCCCGGCCGGGATCGCGGACGCTGACCCCGACCTGGTCCGCCGGGACTCGCTCGAGCAGCTGACGGACGATCTGGGACCCGAGCTGCCCGGTGGCGCCGGTGATGATGATCATGTCGACCTCGTGTTATCGGTGGAAGTATTTTTACGTTACCACTGAAAACATCTCGCTAGCAATAATGCGTTATCGTTGATACATGCTGGACACCAGGGCGGAAGGCACCGGCCGCGGCGAGACCCGATCGACCCTCGTGCGCGTCGCGGCCCGGCTCCTGCGTGAGCGGGGCGCCGCCGCCGTCACCACCCGGGCCGTCGCCGAGGCCGCCGGTGTGCAGGCCCCGACGATCTACCGCCTCTTCGGGGACAAGGACGGGCTGCTCGACGCGGTCGCCGAGCACGTCTTCGCCGCCTACGTCGCCGACAAGGCCCTCGCCGTGGAGACCAGCGACCCGATCGCCGATCTCCGGGCCGGGTGGGACACGCAGATTGGCTTCGGCCTGGCCAACCCGGCGCTCTTCGTCGTCCTCCTCGCCGATCCCGCCCGCCTTACCCGCTCGCCCGCCGCGGCCGCCGGCCTCGAGGTCCTGCGCGCCCGGGTGCACCAGATCGCCGCGGCCGGCCGCCTCCGGGTCACCGAGCGCCGCGCCGTGGAGCTCATCCGCGCGGCCGGCACCGGCGCCGTGCTCACCCTGCTCTCCGCGCCGCCGGAGGATCGCGACCCCGGCCTCGCCGACGCGATGTACGACGCCGTGCTGCGGTCGATCCTGACCGACGCGCCCGCGCTCGCCGACCGCACCCCGGCCGCGGCCGCCATCGCGTTCCGCACCGTCGTCCCCGACCTCACCCTGCTCACCGACACCGAGCGCGCCCTCCTGTCCGAGTGGCTAGACCGAGCCGCCCGCACCTAAGGCCCCCGGCATCTGGCCGGCCCACCCGTCCCCGTCCCGCGCCCCGTCCCGCGCCCCGTCCCGCGCCCCGCGCCCCGGCTCGCCCCCACGCCGCCCCGCCGCATCTTTGTACCTGAGCCGTACCCCCATAAGGGGCAAAACGGACAGCAAAATGGTCATCTCAGGTACAAAGTCGCGGGTGATGGTCATCTCAGGTACAAAGATGGCCCTTCATCCGGGTGGCGAGTCGCCCTCGGGGGTGATGATGCTGGCGACGACGGGCAATACAGTGGCCGCGTGAAGGAGCGCGGCCGATCGTGAGCACCGACCCGAGCATCGCCGCCGGGTCCCAGGCGACAGGGCTCAACCTGTATCGCTGGAACGACCGTGCCGTCGTCGGGGTGGCCATCGCCGCCTTCTCCTCGGGGTTCGCGCAGTTCGGCGTGGTGGCCGCGCTCGGCAGCGTGGCCCAGGGGTTCGGCCAGGTGACGAGCGGCGCGTCGTTCGCCGACCAGGCCGGTCTCTCGGGCACCGAGCTGGGCGTCGGGCTGGCCATCATCCGCCTGGCGTCGCTGGGCGGCCTGCCCGTCGTCGGGCTGGCCGACCGCTTCGGCCGCCGGATGATGCTGCTCGTCACGGTCGGCGCCGGGCTGGCCCTGACCGCGCTGTCCGCGGCCAGCCCCAGCTACTGGTGGTTCGTGGCCATCTTCGCCCTCGGGCGTCCGCTGCTGAGCGCCACCAACGGGCTGGCCCAGGTCGAGGTGACCGAGCAGACCGCCTCAAGCGACCGGGCCAAGGCGGTGGCGCTGGTGGCCGCCGGGTACGGCGCCGGAGCCGGGGTCATCTCCATCGTGCACAGCCTGACCGCGCACACGCTCGGGTTCCGCGGCGTCTTCGCGCTGGCGCTGGTCCCGCTGGCCCTGCTGCCGCTGCTGCGCCGCTGGATTCGCGAGCCCGACCGGTACGCGGTGGCCACGGCGAACCGGTCCACGGCGGCCGCCGAGGCCGGATCCAAGCCTCCGGTCCCTGTCCTCGGCGCGGTCGCCAAGCCCTACCGGCGCCGCCTGGCGGTGGTCGTGATCCTGGCCTTCGCCGTCTCGGTGATCACCGGGCCGGCCAACAGCTTTGTCTTCCTGTTCGCGCAGAGCTTCCTGCACCAGTCGGGCCTGGTGACCGTCAGCATGGTGCTCGGCGCCGGCGTCTCGGGGCTGGCCGGACTGCTCGCCGGCCGCTGGCTGGCCGACCGGGTGGGCCGGCGGCTGACCGGCTCGCTGGCCATGACCGCCGTGGCCCTGCTCGCCATCTTGGCCTACTCGGGTTCCGCTCCGGCGCTGCTCGTCGGCTACATACTCGGGGTGTTCGCCGCCTCGGTCTTCGGGCCGGCGGCCGGCGCGCTGACCAGCGAGCTGTTCCCCACCTCGGTCCGGGCCTCGGTGGTCGGCTGGTCGCTGGCGGCCGGCGTGCTCGGGGCCGTGGTCGGCCTGATCGTCTTCGGCGCGGTCGCCCGGGCCGGCCACCCGTTCGCGATTGCCGGACTGCTCACCTTCCTGCCCGCGGTGCCGGTCATGGGCCTGTTCTGGGTGCTCCCCGAGACCCGCGGCCGCGAGCCGGAAGACCTCTGGCCCGACGCCCGCTAGCCGGGCCGCGAACGCGCGGCGCAGCAGCCCAGCAGCGCAGCAGCGCCCGGGCGCGATCGGCGGTCACCTGGCGCTCCGGGGCCGGCGTCCTGACCCGTGGCCCAGGCGTGATCGCGAAGGCCTTGGTCGGCACGAAGGAAAAAGGGTGTTATAGCGCCACTAATCCTTCATAAGGAACGAACCCTTCGTGATCATGCGCGTCAAGCCGTGACATCAGACGTGACACAAGGTCACGTGAACCGCAGAGGGTATCACCAGCACCTCAGTCGTCGATCGCCACGAGCACCTTCGGGCCGCCGGCCGCCCCCGCCGGGCGCTGGCCGCCCAGCACGGACGCGGTCGCCTCGAGGGGCACGGTAGCGGCGACGAGGGGACGGGGGTCGACGCGGCCGCTGGCGTAGGCCGCGATCGTGTCGGCGAGGCCGGGCGACGCGCTGAGCACACCGACCGCGGTGACGTCCTTGAGGACGAGCATCCGGGTGTCGGCCAGGCTGGGCCGGGCCGACAGCCCCACGTAGACGACGCGCTTGCCCGGCTCGACCAGGTCCATGGCCTTCGCGGGCAGGTCCGCGCCGGTCGACGCGTCGATCACCGCGTCCCAGGGCAGGCTGGGCAGGTCCGACGCGGACCAGGCGTGAGCGAAGCCCAGTGACCGCTCGTACTCCAAAGAGCGACCGGCCAGTCCCATCAGGTGCACCTCGGCCCCGGCCGCCCGGGCGAACATCGCGGCCAGCAGCCCGATGGTCCCGGGCCCGAACACCAGGACCCGGTCGCCGGCCGACAAAGACGCGGCCTGCACGGCGCGCAGGGCGGTTCCGCCCGGCTCGACCAGCGCCCCGAGCGTGTCGTCGACCGAGTCCGGCAGCGCGTGCAGCGCCCAGGCGGGCACGGCCACCTGGTCGGCGAGCGCGCCCGGGCGGTCGCCGCGGATCCCGATCTCGGTGCGGTCCTCGCACAGGTACTGGCGGCCGCCCCGGCAGCGGGCGCAGGCGCCGCAGCCGAGCATGGTGTCGCCGGTCACCCGACGGCCGAGCCACTGCCGGTCCACGCCGGCGCCGATGGCGCTGACCGTGCCCGTCCACTCGTGGCCGAGCCGCATCGGGTAGGACGCGAAGCCGTCGTTCAGGTACTGCATCCCGCCGGTGAAGAACTCGACGTCGGTGCCGCAAATGCCGGCCAGGCGGACGTCGACCACGACCTCGCCTGGTGCGGCCGTCGGCGGCGCGACTTCCTCCACGCCCGCGTGACCGGGAGCGGTAACAATGAACGCTCTCACCCGAGCGGCAGTTTCATGCGGACCTCCGGCGAGGTATGTTAGCCCAGATTCCGTTTGTTCAATGGCAAATAGGAGGCGGGCCCTGCGCAGCTCCGAGTGGTACGCGGCCGAGGATCGTAACTCCTACATTCACCGGGCGTGGATGCGCCGCGGGGTGCCCGGCGACTTCGGCCAGCGGCCGCAGATCGCGATCGCCAACACGGCCTCGGACCTCACCCCGTGCAACTCCCACTTCGATGAGATCGCGCAGTCGGTCAAGAACGGCGTCTACGAGGCCGGCGGGATCCCGCTGAACCTGCCGGTCGTGTCGCTGGGCGAGACGCAGGTGAAGCCGACCGCGATGCTCTGGCGCAACATGGCCGCCATGGCCATCGAGGAGATGCTGCGGGCCAACCCGATCGACGGCGTCGTCCTGCTCGGCGGCTGCGACAAGACCATCCCCGCGCTGCTCATGGCGGCGGCTTCGGTTGACCTCCCGGCCGTCGTCGTGCCCGGCGGCCCGATGCTCACCGGCACCTTCCAGGGGAAGGCGCTCGGCTGCGGCACCGACGTCTGGCGGCTGAGCGAAGAGGTCCGCGCCGGCACCCTCAGCCGGGATTCCTTCCTGAAGTCCGAGTCCGCGATGATCCGCAGCCGCGGTCACTGCAACACCATGGGCACCGCGTCGACGATGGCCCTGGTCGCCGAGGCGCTGGGCATGGTCATCCCCGGGCTCGCCGGCACCCCGGCCCCGGACAGCCGCCTGCTCGAGGCGTCGCACGAGACCGGCAAGCTCGCCGTCGACCTGGTCACCGCCGACCGGCGGCCGGGCACGTTCCTGACCCGCGCGTCGTTCCACAACGCGATCATCGCCCTCGCGGCGATCGGCGGTTCGACCAACGCCGTCGTCCACCTGCTCGCCATCGCCGGCCGCCTCGGCATCGAGCTGTCGATCGACGACTTCGACCGGATCGGCGCCGAGGTGCCGCTGCTGGTGAACCTGCAGCCGGCCGGCCAGTACCTGATGGAGGACCTGCACCGCGCGGGCGGCTTCCTGGCCGTGCTCCGCGAGGTGCGCGACCTGCTCGACCCGGAGGCGCTGACGATCACCGGCAAGCCGCTCGTCGCCTACCTCGACGAGGCCCGGATCTGGGATTCCACCGTCATCTCCTCCCGGGAAGACCCGCTGCTGCCCGCGGCCGGCATCACCGTGCTGCGGGGCAGCCTCGCGCCCGACGGGGCCATCATCAAGCCCGCCGCGGCGTCAGCGAACCTGCTCACCCACCGCGGCCGGGCCGTGGTCTTCGACAGCATCGAGGACTTCCGCGCCCGGATCGACGACCCCGATCTCGACGTCGACGAGAACTCGGTGCTGGTGCTGCGGGGCTGCGGGCCGAAGGGGTACCCGGGCATGCCCGAGGTCGCCAACATGCCGCTGCCGACGAAGCTGCTCGAGCGGGGCGTGCGCGACATGGTCCGGGTCTGCGACGGCCGGATGAGCGGCACCGCGTACGGTACCGTCGTCCTGCACGTCACCCCCGAGGCCGCGGCGGGCGGCCCGCTGGCCGTGGTCAGGACCGGCGACTGGATCACCCTGGACGTGCCCGGCCACCGCCTTGACCTCGAGGTCCCGCCCGAGGAACTCGCGGCCCGGGCACCCAACCAGGCCACGGTCGACGCCTACGCCCACCCGTCGCGCGGCTGGGAGCGCCTCTACATCGACCACGTCCTGCAGGCCGACACGGGCGCCGACCTCGACTTCCTGCGCGGCTCGAGCGGCTCGAAGGTCAGCCGCGAATCCCACTAACCGCCGGTCACAATCAAAACCATCATGATGAACGGACCGTGTTTTCACCGCCCCGCCCCCGCTCCTACCGCCTCCGCAGGCGGACGTCCAGGGAGTCGCGCACCGCGTCGCCGATCAGGTTGAACCCGACGACGGTGAGGATCAGCATGACGGCCGGCGGATAGACCACCCACCAGTAGCCGTCGAACAGGTAGTTGAGGCCGTTGGACAGCATCGTGCCCCAGTCGGCGTGGGGCGGCGGCAGCCCGAGGCCGAGGAAGCTCAGCGCCGCGTAGGTGAGGATGGCGTCGGCGATCGTGAAGGTGGCGTTGACGACGATGACGCCGACGGCGTTCGGCACCAGGTGGCGGTAGACGATCCAGGGGCTGCCGCCGCCCATGACCCGGGCCGCCTGCACGTACTCCCGGGTGCGCAGGGTCAGCACCTCGCCCCGGACCAGCCGGGAGGTGGCCAGCCAGGACAGCATCGTGAGCAGCGCGATGATCGCCGGCACGTTCGGGGTGAACAGGTTCACCATGATCAGCAGGAAGACCAGGCTGGGGATGGCGAGGAAGGTATCCACGACGCGCATCATGACGGCGTCGATGAACCCTCCGAGGTAGCCGGCGATCGCGCCGTACAGGGTGCCGACGATCGCGGTGGCGGCCGCCACGGCCAGGCCGAGCTCGAGCGACGACTGGCCGCCGAGCATCAGCCGCCCGACGACGTCGTACCCGGAGGCGTCGGTGCCGAGCGGGTGCCCGGGACCGGGCGGCAGGGTGGCCAGGGCGAGCTGAACCGTGACCTGGTTGGTGTGGTAGAAGAGCGGTCCCAGGAAGCTGAACGTCGCGATCGCGACGACCAGCCCGAGGCCCGCCTGGCCCGCCCGGCTCCGGGCGAACTCAGGTACGGCCATAGCGCACCCGCGGGTCGAGGACGGCGTAGGCGATGTCGGCGGCCAGGCTCCCGGCCACCGTCGCCACCCCGATGATCAGCGTGCAGCCGAGCAGGATCGGGAAGTCATGGCTGGTCGACGCCTGGTACATGAGCAGCCCCATCCCCGGGTAGTTGAACACCTCTTCGGCGATGACCGCCCCGGCGATGACGTTCGGGAACGACAGCCCGACCATCGTGACGACCGGCAGCAGCGAGTTCCGGAGCACGTGCCGGGACAGGATGAGCCGCTCGGGCAGGCCCTTCGCCCGGGCGACCCGGATGTAGTCCTGGGCCAGCACCTCGATGGCCGACGACCGCATGTACCGGCTGTAGCTGGCCATGGTGACCAGGGCCAGCGTGACGACCGGCAGGACGAGGGCACGCGGGTCGGCCAGGATGCCGCCGAGCGACGTCGCCGAGGGCGCCTCCGGCGGGAAGACGTGCAGCTGCACGGAGAAGATGGCGATCAGCAAGATGCCGAAGAAGAAGTCGGGCATCGAGTACAGCGTGAACGACACCCCGGTGAGCAGGTGGTCGTCGAGCCGGTCCCGGTGCGCCGCTTGATAGATCCCCAGCGGCAGGGCGATCACCAGGGCCAGCACGGTCGACAGCCCGACCAGGACCAGGTCCCTGGGCAGCCGCTGGGCGATCAGCGTCGACACCGGCTCCTGCAGCGCGTAGGACGTGCCGAAGTCGCCGTGCGCCACCTGGTCCAGGTAGGTGAGGAACTGCCGGTACAGCGGCTCGTTCAGGCCGTAGGTGCTGTTGAAAATGGCGATCCGGCCCGGGGTGGCCCGCACCCCGAGCACGGACCGCGCGACGCTGCCCGGGATCAGGTGGATCATGATGAAGGTCACGATCATCAGGCCGATCACGACCACCAGGGCCTGGCCGCCCCGGCGCAGCAGGTAGCCCGTCACTTGGTGAAGTACCAGTCCTCCGGGTTAAGCCCGCCGGAGACCGGGTTGAGCGGCGTGAATCCGGCCAGGTCGCTCTTGTAGACCCACACGTTCGATTCCAGCGGCAGCCAGAGCCACGGCAGCTGCTCGGCCGTGTAGTTCTCGTACTGGTAGAAGGCCTGCGTGCTCGAGCCGTACTCGGTGGCGTTGACCAGGCTGTCCTCTTCCGGGCTGGAGTAGCCGCCATTGTTGTTGACGCCGCCGGTGTTGAACAGGCCAGAACCCGCCGGGTACAGGTTGTACGGTATGTAGCCCTCGTCGACCAGCTGCCAGCCGCAGGTCGAGGCGGGATGGCTGCTCGCGGTGCAGACGCCGAACTGGCCGACCAGCGTGTTGAACGGCTCGGACTTGAGCGTGATGTTGATACCGCCCTGTGACTCCGACGACTGGATGGCGGCCTCCTGCTCGTCCATGGCCGCCTGGCCGGAGGAGTAGAGGAGCTGGAAGGACAGCGGCTGCCCGGCCGGGATGCCGGCCCCGCAGTCGGCCGCTCCGGTGCCCGGCCGCTGGCAGGTCGACGTCCCGCCGGCCACGACCTTCCAGCCGTGCGCGGTCAGCAGCGCGTCCGCCTTGGCCGGATCGTACGGGTACGGGCCGCCGGACTTCTCCAGCGGCGAGGCCCACTGGCTGAACGCCTGGACCGGCACCGGCCCGTTGCCCGGGTCGGCGTACCCGGCGTAGACCTTGTCCGCGATCTGCGTGCGGTTGATCAGGTCCTCCATGGCCTGCCGGATGTAGAGCTGGCGCAGGGCCGGCCCGGCCTGGGCGTTGTAGAGGTTCGGCGTGATCGCGGCCACGCCGGGCAGCGCGTCGGAGACCACCGAGTAGCCCTCGGACTTCAGCTCGGCGGCCTGCTGGACGTCGTTGAGCGGCAGGTTGCCCACGTCGAGGGCGCCGCCCGCGCGCAGCGCGTCGAGCTGGGCGGTGTCGGTCGTGTACTCGGTGTTGACCCACTTGGCCAGGGCCGGCTTGTCGGGACCTGAGTAGTTCTGGTTGGGCACGTAGCTGTAATCGCCGTTGGTACTGAACGAGGACAGCCTCCACGGCCCGTCGACGACCTTCCACAGCGGGTTCGTGGTGAACGTGGCCATGTCGCCGCCCTGCTTCTGCAGGAAGGCGTAGACCGCCTTGGCCCCGGCCGCGGTCTCGTCGTAGCTGCCGACCGCGCCGCTCACCGAGGTCTTGTCCCAGGCGTGCTGGGGCAGCAGCGGGACGAAGCCGAGCACGTCCTCGGTGTAGAAGTCCGGGTTGTACGAGCGGTTCAGGTTGATGACCAAGGTGTGCGCGGTCGGCGTCGACACGCTGGTCACGTCGGTCGGGAACAGGCCCGGGAGGTAGTTGATCCAGTTCTGGTAGTTCGCCTTCAGCAGGTTGTAGCTGAACAGGAAGTCACGGCTGGTGATCGGCGTCCCGTCCGACCACTTCCAGGACTTCAGCGTGATCGAGACCCGCTTGTCGCCGTTGCTCCAGGTCATGGACGAGTACAGGCTCTCCTGCGGGTTCACCGCCGAGGCCCCGCCGTCGCCGTTGTACACCAGGTAGGGCCACATCGGCTGGGTCAGGTTCTCGTTGTAGCCGTCGGTGTTGGTCGCCGGGGACAGCGGGAAGATGAAGTTCGGTGACGCGGCGATCCAGGCCATCGTGACCGTGCCGCCCGTTTCCTTGGCCCCGGCCGGGGCGCTCTTCCCGTTGCCGCTGCCGATCGCCGATCCGCTGGTGCCGCCCGAGCAGGCGGCTACGGCCGCGGCCAGTGCGATGGCCGCTCCGGCCATCGCCAGGCGCCCGATGGTGCGCATTGGTGGCTTCCTCTCACTGAGAACGTCACCCCCCGTAAAACTACTTATCCTATCTGTTTTACCGTAAATCAAAATCGCACCAATTATGACTAAATTGTACAACATGCGACTCATTCGTGACCTTGCGGGCCGGCCCGATGGCCGGGCGGTGAGGTCGTGACCAAGGTCGCAAAAGCGACACTATGTGATGTAATCATTACTTTGTGTTATAACATGGAGTGCCGGACGGATGCGGGGGAGGCCCACGGTGTACATGAGTTCTGTGATTCGCCGGAGGGGTGTCCGGGCTTAGGGTCCTGGTGATTGCCGGGGATGGTCCTGCTGCGGGGGCATAGGAGCCGTCATCCGGGCGCGCTGACGAGAGGGGAACGTCATGCATCGACCGAGGCTCTGGTACGCGCTGTGCGCCGGGGCGCTGCTGGTCCTGGCCTGGCTGGGCGCCGCGCCGGCCGCGCGCGCCGCGGCCGTCCGGGCTCCGGCGGTGCCAGCTAAGTCCGGGCCAGCTAAGTCCGGGCCAGCTAAGACGCTGCTAGCCAAGACCGGGCCAGCGAGCCCGGCGAAGGCGGCGACCGCGAAGATAACCGCGCCGCCCGGCACCCAGGACCCGCTCTACGGCTCGTTCGCGGTCGGCTTCCTGCTGTGCGATCCCAAGGGCTGGGACTACCACCCGGAGCCGGTGTCGTACTACCAGGACATGTGGACGAACCAGGGCGGCACCGGTTCCTTCTCGTCCCTGGCCGACTACTTCAGGGACGAGTCCTATGGTCGGCTGACGATGGCCGGGTCGCGGGTACTCGGCTGGTACCAGATGAGCATGACGGCGGAGGATTACGGCCCCAGCCAGCTCCTCGACCGCTGGCAGAGCTGCGTGAACGCGGCCCTCGCGGCGGGCGTCGACATCAGCGAGTTCAAGTCCCTGGTCACCGTCCAGCCCGGGACCGTGGCCAAGGTGACCGGCGACGGGATCGCGGCCTGGAACTCGGCCGCCGACTGGCCGGCCGGGCAGGCCCACCCCAACCCGGAGACGTTCACCGTCGACACGACGGCGCACTGGCCGCCGGCGCCGTTCTGCCTGAACCTGACCTCCATCGGGACCTACGGCCAGGCCAGCCTGGTGACGAAGGTCAGCGGGGACACGGTGACCGTGATCCGCGGCCTGTGCGGCGGCCAGGCCGCGCAGTCGACGCTGGCCGCGGTCCCGGCCGGCGCCCACGTCGACTCGATCACCTCCGACGACCAGGCCTACGTCGGCCCGGTGGCCGTGTACCTGAAGCCGGGCGGGCAGGAATGCGCGTCGGGCCACGGTTCCTGCCCGGTCATCTCGCTGACCGGCGGCGCGGGCACCTCACCGGTCATGATCGGCGTCGGCGGGCTCGGGGCCGGCGCCGTCACCAGCGACGGCACGACCGCGAACGGGGTCGGTGACGCGGCCCACGAGGTCGGGCACACGACCGGCTACCACCACAGCCGGGCGCTGTCGACCTCGCAGACCGACTACCGCGACTGCTACGACCAGATGAGCTACGACGCCTGCGGGCTGGCTGACCTGCCCGCCCTGGCCGGAGTCCCGGACACGATCGTCGGCTACGACGCGCCGGACCTGGAGTTCCACGGCTGGATCCCGGTCAGCAAGCAGTTCAACGCCAAGGACGCGGCGGTCGCCCAGTCGACGATCACGCTGCACGCGCTCAGCGACCCGAACGCGCTGCACGACGCCGGGTACCTCGACGCTCACCTGCCCGCCAAGGTGCTGATCGAGGACACGACGCCCGGTAATACCCAGCCCATCGTCCCGCCGTTGAACTGCACGGCGACCGGGTACCAGTGCGAGGACAGCGGCTACTACACGGTCGAGTACCGGCAGCAGTACGGCTTCGACCGGGAACTGGCGGCTAAGAGCAACGGCGGTACCGGCTCGCTCACCGACGGCGGGGCCGTGATCTTGCACCTGGTCGTCCCGCACCCGAACAACTGCCCGAACAACTGCACCATCTCCTACCTGGCCGACTCCCAGCCCGGGCTGAGCGGCGGCGACGGGCAGCCGGCCTACCTGCCCAACGGCGGGGCGCTCGAGCCGGGGATGGACTACGCCGACCCGGCCCACCACGTTTACGTGGGGGTCAACTCCTTCGACGCGGCCAGCCGCAGCGCCCGGGTCACGGTGAGCTCATCGCCCATCCTCACGGCGCTGACCGTGAACAGCCCCGGTGAGGCCGTGGCCGGGACGACCGCGACGCTCAGCGCGACCCTGACGGGCGGCGGCGCTCCGGTGCCCGGTCACGTGGTGACCTTCACGCTCAGCACCGGCGCCGAGTGCTTCGCCCAGACGAACCTCAGCGGCGAGGCCAGCTGCGCGGCCCACCTCAGCTCCGAGCTTGGGGTGGCCACGGTCACCGCGTTCTTCGCCGGTGACGAGGCTTACCACCAGTCCTACGGCTACGGCCAGCTGCAGGCCTGGACGCCGGACGCGGCCGTCTCGGCGCCGCCTTCGGCTGGCAGCGGGACCGCCCCCGCGGTCACGTGGCTGGGCTCGCAGTGGTTCGCCGCGTGGCGGGACGCGCGGTCGGGCGACATCTACTGGGCGACCGATTCCGGCTCGGGCTGGTCGGCCCCCACCGCCTTGGTCGTCGACGGCACGACGATCACCACCGGGCACGCGCCCGCGGTGACCGCGCTCGGGGCCATCCCGGTGATCGCCTGGACCAGCGCCAGCGGCCACGTCGAGTACTCCGGCTTCGCCCTGGTCGGCTGGAGCGGGCCGACGACCGTCACCGGGTCGTGGGGCACGGCGGTCACCAATCACGGCCCGTCGTTCGCCGCGATGGGCGACAACGGCTTCATCGCCGCCTGGACCGGCGCCAACAGCAAGCACGTCTACTACGCCGAGTACAGCAAGGGAGCGTGGCAGCCCCAGCAGTACCTGCCGGCCACGACGACCGACTATGCCCCGGCCGTCATGGCGGCCACCGGTGACATCAGCCTCGCGTACCTCGCCTGGACGAACGGGGACGGCAGCGTCGGGATGGAACGCCTGCGGGGATCGGCCAAGACCGCCCTCGCCGACGTCCCCGACGCGAAGACCCACAACGGCCCGGCCATCGCGGCGGCGGATGCCAACGTCGACGGGTACGCCGTGGCCTGGGACGGGGCGAGCAGCGAGCACGTCTACTACCGGACATGGGACGACGGCACCTGGCTACCGCAGCGCGATGAGCCGCAGGCCCTGACCACCCAGGCGCCGGCGCTCGCCTTCGACTCGCCCGCGATGGAAATGCTCTGGACCGTCCCCACCGCGGACACGGTAGAGGCGGCGCAGACCTCCGGGAGCCCCGCGGTGGTCAGCCAGGCCGGCTGACCAGCCGCGGGCCCGGATACGGCCCGGCCGGCGTCATCCGCGGGTGGCTACGGCCCGGCTACTACGGCCCGGCTACTACGGCCCGGCTACTACGGCCCGGCTACTACGGCCCGGCTACTACGGCCCGGCTACTACGGCCCGGCTACTCCGGCCCGGCTACTACGGTTCAGCGGCGAGGAGCCCTCGGGTGCGGCGGGCGACCGCGTACAGGTCCTCCTCGTGCCCGGCGAAGGCGCAATAGGCCAGGTGAGTGAGCCCGACGTGCAGCTCGTAGCAGCGCAGCCGCTCGTCGAAGCGGGGAACGTCGAGGCCGATCGCGTCGTAGTGCCCGCGGATCACCGACCGGAAGTCGATGGCGGCCAGGCCCGGCTGCCAGGGCGCCCAGAAGGTGAACCAGGCGACCTCGTAGAGGAAGTCGCCGTAGGCCGAGCACCCCCAGTCGAAGACCGCGGTCAGCCGGGAGCCGTCCTCGGCCACGAGCACGTTGCGGTTGAGCAGGTCGAGGTGCAGCAGGTGGCGGGCCTGCGGGCAGGCGACGAGCAGCGCCGCGAACCCGCGCTCGGCGGCGACGAACGTCTCCTCGAGCTCGGGCGATCGGGCCAGGATCGCCCGCCATCCGCTGACCCGCTCGCCCGGCCGGTCCGCGAGCCCGGACAGCAGCCACTCCGGCCAGGTCGCCGTGCCCGGTCCGCCCGGTCCCTGGAGGTGCCGGAGGTGGTCGAGCCCGCGCATCAGCGCGGGGAGCAGCCGGCGCCACCGCGGCTCATCGAGCTCCTCGAGGAACAGCCCGTCATGGCGTTCGGAGATGGCGTAGGCGCCGCCGAGCGCGCTGCCCACCTCGAGCACCTTGGGCACCGGCAGGTCCGGCCCGGCGAACCCCATCGCCGCCTGGTCCTTGCGGAAGTCCTCGCCGTACCGGCCGAACCGGGCGACCAGGTCGGATCGGCCGAGCCGGAACGAGAAGGCCCGCGACCAGGCCCCGCCGCCAAGCTCGCGGATGTCACTGGCCCGGCCCCCGTACCGCTCGCCCAAGAACCCGGTCGCGTCCGCGAGCAGCACCGGCCCGCCGGTCACCTCGCCGCCATTCGCACGATCACCAGGCTCCGGCAGAGGCGGCCGAGAGGCAACACCATTTCCCGCATGACTTCCAGGTCGCGCCATCCGCCTTGGGTGATCGCCGATATGTCCTAAATATCCAGTTAAGGGTATCAAGATTGAATATCAAATCGAAAAGATGATCTTCACGGCGAGAATGCCCATGGGAGCTTCGCCCGAACGACCCATAACATGCCGGCCGGCTGACTAGTCCCGGGTGTAGGTGCCGTCGATGAGGCGGAGGAGCTGGTCGGGGTTGGTTTCGCGGAGGGCGGCGGGGAGTAGGTGGTCGGGGGTGTCTTGGTAGGCGACGGGGCGGAGGAAGCGGTCCATGGCGAGGGTGCCGACGGAGGTGGTGCGGCTGTCGGAGGTGGCGGGGTAGGGGCCGCCGTGGACTTGGGCGGGGACGACTTCGACGCCGGTGGGCCAGCCGTTGAACAGGATCCGGCCGGCCTTGCGCTCCAGGACCGGCAGCAGCCGGGCTGCCAGCAGCGTGTCCGGGCCGGCGGCGTGCACGGTCGCGGTGAGCTGCCCGTCGAGCGCCCGGGCGACGTCGAGGAGCTGGTCCGGGGTGGCCGCGCGGACGATCACCGACGCGGCCCCGAAGACCTCGTCGTGCAGGTCGCGGTGGGCCAGGAACTCGTCGGCGGTGGTCGCGACCAGGGCCGCCGATCCCCAGCAGCCCGGCCCGGGGTCGGCCGCGCGGGCCAGGACCTCGGTGGCGGCGTGGCCGGTGAGCCGGGCGACGCCGTCGGTGTAGGCGGCGGCGATGCGGCCGGTGAGCATCGGGACGGGCGCGGCGGCCCGGACGGACTCACCGGCCGCGGCGACGAACAGGTCGAGGTCGGGCCCGTCAATGCCGACGATGATCCCGGGGTTGGTGCAGAACTGGCCCGCGCCGAGGGTCAGCGACCCGGCGAACGCCGCGCCGAGGTCGGCGGCGGCTTCGGACAGCCGTCCGGGGAGCAGGAACACCGGGTTGACCGAGCTCATCTCGGCGTAGACCGGGATCGGCACCGGCCGGGACGCTGCCGCCGCGACCAGCGCCAGCCCGGCGCCGCGCGACCCGGTGAACGCCACGGCGGCGATGGCCGGATCCCGGACTAGGTCGATGCCGACGGTCGGCCCGTCGGCGAACACCATGGAGAAGGTCCCGGCGGGCAGCCCGCTGGCGGCGACGGCCCGGGTGACTGCGGCGGCGATGATCTCCGAGGTGCCCGGGTGGGCCTCGTGGCCCTTGACGACCACCGGGCAGCCGGCGGCCAGGGCGGAGGCGGTGTCGCCGCCGGCCACGGAGAACGCGAAGGGGAAGTTGCTGGCCGCGAACACGGCGACCGGGCCGAGGGGGATCCGCCGCTGGCGGATGTCGGGGCGGCGGGCGGGCACCCGGTCGGGCAGTGCGTGGTCGATGCGGGCCCCGTTCCAGCTGCCCTCGCGCAGGGTCGCGGCGAACAGCCGCAGCTGCCCGGTCGTCCGCCCCACCTCCCCGGTCAGCCGGAGCAGCGGCAGCCCGGTCTCGAGGTGCGCGCGCTGCGCGGCCACCGCCCCGACCGTCTCGATCTCGTCGGCGATGAGCTCGAGCAGCCGGGCCCGCTGCTCGGTCGGAGCGGCGCGGAAGGCGGAGAAGGCGTCTTCGGCGAGCGAGGCCGCCCGCCCGACCAGCGCGCCGCTGGCGCGGTGGAACGTCGGCTCAAGCTCAGCCCCGTCCGCCGGGGACTCGACCGGGAAGGTCTCGGCGTCGCCGAACACGGCGTCGCCGGCGATGTACATGGCGCCGGTGACGACGGGGAGCACGGTCTTGGATCCACTGGGCATGTACGCCTCCGCTAGAGCTCGCCTGGGACCGGGACCTCGGGCGGGATCAGCCCGTCCGAGCGGAACTGCTCCCAGCAGGCCGCCGGGATCACGGTCGTCGCGTGGCCGAGATTAGCCGACAGCTCGGCCGGGCTGGCCGCCCCGTTGAGCACGGACACCACCGCCGGGTGGCCCCAGCCGAACTGGAGGGCCGCCGCCATCAGCGGCACGCCGTGCCGTTCGCAGGCCCGCCGCAGGGCGATCGCCCGGGTCACCAGGTGGTCGGGCGCCTGCCGGTAGTCGTAGGAGGCGCCGGGCCGGGGGTCGGCCAGGATCCCGCTGTTGAACACCCCGCCGAGGACCACGCCGACCCCGCGTTCCCGGCAGAGGTCGAGGAGCCGCAGTCCGGAGGGGTCGAGCAGCGTGTAGCGGCCGGCCAGCAGCACGACATCGACCCCGAGCCGCTCGTCGAGCACGAACCGCTCGAGCATCGCCGCCTGGTTCATGCCCGCGCCGATCGCCCGGACGGTCCCCTCGGCCCGCAGGGCGGCAAGCGCGGGGAACGCACCGGAGCGGGCCTCGGCCTCGGCGTAGTCCGGGTCGTGCACGTAGACGATGTCGGCCCGGGAAAGCCCCAGCCGGCCGAGGCTGCCGGCCAGCACCGACAGCACGGCGTCGGGGGAGAAGTCGAACGCCTCCGTCCCCGCCTGTTCGTCGATGGTCCGCCCCACCTTGGTGGAGAGCACGAACGTGTCCCGAGGCGCCCGCGCCAGGGCCGCGCCGATCCGCCGCTCCGACCGGCCGATGCCGTAGTGCGGCGCCGTGTCTACGTAGGTGATGCCGCTGGCCAGCGCGAGGTCCACGGTCCTGGCCGCGTCGACGCCGGCCGCGTCGACGCCGGCCGCGTCGACGCCGGCCCCGTTGACGCCGGCTCGGTTGACGGCAGCCCCGTCGCCTAGCCGCTCGCCGAGCGCGGCCGTGCCCAGGCTGAGCGGTGACAGGACGAGGCCGGTCCGGGGCAGCGGGCGCGGGGCGATCACGCCCTTGATCACGCCGTCGGTCGTTAGGCCGTCGGTCATTACGCCGTCGGTCATTACGCCGTCGGTCATGGCGGCGTCGGTCATGGCGGCGTCGGTCATCGCGCCGTCCGGCGGCCGCCGGGGCGGGGCGCGCGGCGCGACATCCAGGACCGCAGGATGTGCTCGGACATCGCCGCCGCCGCCCCGTCCGGGTCGCGGGCGGCGAGCCGCTCGTAGATGGCGATGTGCCCGGCGTTGGAGGCCTCGCAGTCGCTGCGCCGGGGCTGCCCGTTGTACCGGGTGCTGGCCCGGGCCTCGCTGTGCACGGTGCGGACCACCGCCCGGCCGAGCCGGTTCCCCGACGCCCGCATCACCGCGTCGTGGAAGTCGACGTCGGTGTGGATGTACACGTCCGGCGTGGCGACCTGCTCGGTCAGCAACGCGAGCAGCCCGCGGATCTCGGACAGGTCGACCTCGCTCGCGTGGGTGGCGGCCTGCCGGGCCATCTGGGCCTCGAGGACCCGGCGGACGTCGACGATGTCGTCGAGCATGCGCAGCTCGTGGTCGTGCCGCACCGACGCGGCCAGCACCATCGGGTCGAGCAGGTTCCAGTCGTCGAAGGGGGCGACGGTGGTGCCGTGCCCCTGCCGGGCGTGCAGCAGCCCCTTCTCCTCGAGTACCTTGACCGCCTCGCGGATCACGGTCCGGCTGACGCCGAAGGCCTCGCACAGGGCCGGCTCGTTGGGCAGCGTCGAGAGCTGGGGGAGCTCACCGGAGATGATCCGGTCGAGCAGCTCGCTGATGACGGCGGCGCCGAGGCGGGCCGGGCGCTTGGGCGGGGTGCGCAGCAGCGGCAACCCCGTGTGTCCGGTGGTGGCTGGCTCAGTCACGCCCTGTCTCCGTGGTGTGATCCGTCGTGTGCTCCGGTGTCGCTGCATTATCTCGATCTTGTCCAGGCGTTGACAACTTTCGTCATACGACTAATGTACTCGTCATACGAATTACGTATGTTGATTCTTCCAGTCGTCGCAGGTCAGTGTAGATGGGCGGGGTTGTGCGCATCACCCATGTAGAGAGCTACCGTATCCAGCTCCCGGCCGCGGACCCCCCGTTCGCGTGGCGCCAGGGGCTGCGCGGCGGCCCGCCCGCGGGTGAGGGTGCGGTGCTGCGGATCGGCACCGACGCGGGGATCGAGGGGGTCGCGTTCGCTCCCCGCCGGGGCAGCGCCACCCTGCTCGAGGACCTGCTGAGCCGGGTGCTGCGGGACGAGCTGATCGGGCAGGACCCGATGCAGCGCGAGTTCCTGTGGCACCGCATCTGGGAGGTCGACCGGACCGAGGAGCTGCCGCTGCCGATGCTCGGCCTGGTCGACGTCGCGCTCTGGGACCTCGCCGCCCGGGCCGCGGGCATGCCCGTCTGGCAGCTGCTCGGCGGCTTCCGCACCGAGATCCCGGCCTACGCGTCCACGGTGACGTTCAAGTCGACCGAGGAGTACCTGGACGTCATCAGCCAGTGCCTGGCCCTCGGCTACCCGGCGATCAAGCTGCACGCCTGGGGCGACGCCCGGCGGGACGCCGCCCTGTGCGCGGCGGTCCGCGAGCACGTCGGCGACGACGTGCCGCTGATGTACGACGGGTCGGCCGGCTTCGACCTGCCCGACGCGATCTACCTGGGCCGCGCCCTCGCCGACGCGGACTACCTCTGGTACGAGGAGCCGATGCGCGAGTTCAGCGTGACCTCCTACAAGTGGCTGGCCGCAGCGGTGGGGGTGCCGCTGCTCGTGGCCGAGACCTCGGACGGCGCCCACATGAACAGCGCCGACTTCATCGCCGCCGGCGCCGTGACCTTCGGGGTGCGGGCGAGCACCCAGCTGCGCGGCGGCTTCACCGGGGCCATGCGGACCGCTCACCTCGCCGACGCCTACCACCTGCGAGCCGAGGTGCACGGCTCGGAGATCCCGAACCGCCACCTGTGCATGGCGATCCCGAACACGACCTACTACGAATCGCTGATCACCGCGAACCCGGTTAGCCGGGAGAGCGGCATCGACGCCAGCGGGCTGGTGCACGCCCCGGCCGGCCCGGGGGTCGCCCTCCCGGCCGGGCTTGACTACCCCCCGGCGCTCGACCCCTACGTGGATACGACGACCGAAGTCCCCGCCGCTTAGCGGCACATCTCGATGAGGAGAGGTCTCACCGATGTCAGATAACCCCACCCGCCCGGCCCGGCGCGCCCGGGTCAGACGCCGCCTGGTGGCCGTCGCCGCCCTCGGCGTGGCCGCGCTCACCCTCGCCGCCTGCGGCCAGGCTTCCTCCCCCACGGCGGCCGCGTCGGCGCCGGCGTCGAAGTTCACCGCCGCCGCCCAGAGCTCCTCGGCGCCGCTCACCGTCTGGGTGGACTCCACCCGGCTGCCGGGCGTGCAGGCGTACCAGAAGGCGCACCCGGACGTGAAGCTGAACATCGTCACCTACAACGGCGACGCCAACGGCTCCAACTACCTGCAGACCAAGGTCGAGCTGTACGACCGGGCGGGCAGCGGGTGGCCGGACGTGGTCTTCACCGAGAACGTGAACGACATCACCTGGGCCACCGAGTCGGGGATCGACTTCGCCGCCCCGCTGAACTCCGGCTACGTGCCGTCCGCGACCCTGAGTAACTTCGCGACCGGCGCGCTGAGCCCCTGTACGTTCGACGGCGATGTATATTGCCTGCGCAATGACCTAGCCCAGAACGTCCTCTGGTACAACAAGAAGCTGCTCGACCAGTTCGGCTACACCGTCCCGACGACGTGGGAGCAGTACGAGGCGCTGGGGGAGAAGGTGGCCAAGCAGCACCCCGGGTACATCATCGGGACGGTGGGCGACGCCTGGGCGCCCGAGGTCTACTTCTGGGCCAGCCAGTGCCAGGCGAACCAGGTGACCCCGCCGAGCACCCTGACCCTGAACACGAGCAGCACTGACTGCACCCGGATGGCGTCGCTGCTCGACACCCTGATCAAGGACAAGTCCGTCTCCACCGACACCGTGTTCAGCGCCGGCTTCGCCAAGAACACCGCGAGCAAGACGCTCATGCTCGTCGGGCCGTCCTGGTACGGGCAGACCCTGTTCAACTCGGTGTTCAAGACCCCGGCGGGCGAGATCGCGGCCGCGCCGCCGCTGTCGTGGACGGGCGAGAGCAGCACCTACACCGGTGACGTCGGCGGCGGCGCCTGGATCGTCTCCGCGCACAGCAAGAACCTCACGGCGGCGTCGGCCCTGGCCACCTGGATGGCGACTTCCAACGCCTACCAGGCCACCGCGGGCACCTACCCGGCCTACAAGCCGGCCGCCACCGCCTGGCTGGCCAACCAGGCCAAGTCCGGCTACTTCGCCGACGACGTGGCCCCGGCGTTCACCCAGGCCGCGGGCGAGGTCTGGACCGGCTGGTCGGCGACCAAGTTCAGCCAGGAGGCGATCTGGGCGGCCACCGTCGTCCCGGCGCTGACCGAGGGCAAGACCATCACCGCGATGCTCGGCCCCTGGCAGACCGCGATCCAGGACCAGGCCCAGACCCTCGGCTACACGGTCAAGGGATAAGGAGGAACTCCGATGGCAGCGGAAACCGCCGCCGCCCGAGGCCGCCTGACCCGTCGTCCCCGCCGCGACCGCGGCGGGGACCGGGCCCGGAGCACGCTCCGGGCCCGGCACGGGTACGCCTTCGTCGGCGCCTACCTCGTGCTGCTGATCGCCTTCGGGGTGCTGCCCACCGGCTACGCGATCTACCTCGCGCTGACCAACTCCACCGGGCAGCTCGTCGGCCTCGGGAACTTCACCGCGGTGGCGCACGACTTCCGCTTCGCGCCCGCGTTCGAGCACATCGCCGTCTACCTGGTGATCTGGCTCGTCGCCCTGGTCGTGCTGGTGGTCGGCCTGGCGCTGCTGCTGCACGGCCGGATGCGGCGGACCGCGGCCACCCTGCGGTTCGTCTACTACCTGCCGGGCGCGCTCGCCGGGGTGGCCGGGGTGCTGGTCTGGCTGTTCATGCTCGACCCGACCGTGAGCCCGGTCGGCTGGCTGCTCAACGGGCTCGGCTTCACGTCCTTCGCCCAGGTCATCGTGCCCGCTCATCTCCCCGTCGTGCTCGCCCTGATGGCCTTCTGGACCGGCGCGGGCGGCTGGATCGTGATCATGTACGGCGCGCTGAACAACATCCCCGATGACCTCATCGAGGCGGCCCGCATCGACGGCGCGGGCCCGTTCCAGATCGCCCGGCGCATCCAGATCCCGATGCTCCGCAAGTGGATCGCCTACATGGTGATCCTGGCCTTCGCCACCGGCTCCCAGCTCTTCGTCGAGCCCCAGCTCGTCGGCGAGGCCAGCCTCGGGGCGGTCAGCAACAGCTGGTCGCCGAACCAGCTCGCCTACCTGTACGCCTTCCAGGCCAACAACTTCAACAGCGCCGCGGCGCTCTCGGTTGACCTGCTCGTCCTCGGCCTGGTCTGCGCGGCGATCATCGTGACCCGCTCCGGCCTGTTCGACGTGGAGTAGCCATGCGCGCAATGTCCGTTCCCGCCAGGACCAAGACCGGGACCGCCGTCCCGGCACCGCCGCCCCGTGGCCGCCGGCCGCGAGAGGGATGGAGCGTGCGGCGGGCCAGAGTCGCCACCGCTCGTTCACTCCTGCTTGTGATCTTCGCCTTGTTCGCGGCGTTCTTCCTCATCCCGGTCATCTGGCTGCTGCTCGCGCCGACCAAGACCGACAACGCGCTCGTCCAGTCCAACCCGTTCACGTTCGGATCGCTGCACGAACTCGGGCTCACCTGGCATTACCTGGTGACGTTCGAGAACGGGGCGATGCTGCTGTGGCTGCGCAACTCGGCCGTCTACTCGTTCGGCGCCCTGGCGATCACGCTCGTCACCGCGATCCCGGCCGGCTACGGCCTGGCGCTGACCGAGTTCCGCGGCCGCCGGCTGCTGCTCGCCGTCACCCTGGTCGTGATGATCATGCCGGCCTCGGCGCTGGTGCTGCCGCTCTTCCTCGAGATCAACGCCGCGCACCTGATCGGCACGATCTGGTCGGTGATCCTGCCGATGTCGTTCTACCCGTTCGGCGTGTACCTGGCCTACATCTACTTCTCGTCGACCATCCCGCGCGACCTGCTGGCCGCCGCCCGGCTCGACGGCTGCTCCGAGTGGGGCGTCTTCCGGCACGTCGCGGTGCCGCTGGCCCGGCCGGTGGTGGCCCTCGTCGCCTTCTTCAGCTTCGTGGCCAACTGGAACAACTTCTTCCTCCCGTTCGTCATGCTGCCCAGCAGCAACCAGTACCCGGTCCAGGTCGGCCTGGAGAACCTGCTGTCCTCCACCCCGTCGTTCAACCCGGCGGCGGGCGCGGGCCTCGACATCACCCGCCCCGAGCTGGCCCTGGCCATGGTGTTGGCCATCGCCCCGGTGCTGGTCGTCTTCCTGTTCTCCCAGCGCGCGCTGGTCTCCGGCATGCTGGCCGGCGCCACCAAGGAGTAAAGGCGAGCCGTCGGCGCGGGCTAGAAAGACTGGGTGTTGCCAGCCGCAAATATAGCGCTGCTGGCAACACCCAGTCCTTGGACGGGTCAGGAGCGGGTGAAGCGGAAGACGGTTTCGTAGCGGCGGTCTTCGCCGTGCTCGAGCCAGATCATGGAGCCGTCGGCGCGGGCGGCGGCGTCGCCGGCGACGTGGTGGGTGGAGGGCTCGAGGCCGACCGCGTAGGCGCCCGCGCGGAGGTTGAGCCATTCGAAGAACGCGGGGAAGGCCGCCGGGTCGTAGTCGAGTTCGAAGCCCCGGCCCAGCCGGTCGTTGACGACGCGGGCGCGGGAACGGCCGTCGGCGTCGGGGGTGATGACGTGCTCGTAGACCTGTTCGACGAAACCGTTGACGGGGGCGGGCAGCACGGTGTGCGAGGCGCCCTGCTCGGCCACGCTGTCGCTGCGCCAGAGGGTCCTGGCGATGGCGGCGTCGAAGCGGGCACCCTCGTCGAGCAGCGGCCAGCCCACGTTGACGTGGTAGAGGAACATGTGCGGGGTGCGGTCGAAGCCCGCGTTGACCACGGTGTCGGTCAGGCGGATCTCGGTGCCGCCCAGGTCGGCCTCGATCCGCCGGCGCAGCACCAGGTTCTCGGCGAAGATCGCCGCCTGGTGAATCTCGCCCTCGGCCCAGAGCACGCAGCGGTCGCCGTCCCAGCGCTCACCGTAGCCGGTGAGCCGGGCCGGGATGTTGGCGATCCGGCCGTGCAGGCCGTGCCGGACGGTCTGCCGGGGCGGGTAGTGGTAGTGCTCGGCGCCGACCTCGCCGCCGAACAGGGTGTGGTCGAGGCCCGCGCTGACCAGCAGCCCGGACATGCTGCGCAGCCAGGACAGGCCGTCCTCGGCGGCGACCTCGTGCAATCCGGGGTGGCGGAAGCCGGTCGCCGACCGCCAGCCGACGCTGAGGTCGTCGAACTCGGCCAGGCCGATGTCCATCGCCCGGTCGACGAGCACGTCGAACCGCAGCCCGCCGCCGGTGCGGAACTCGAGCACCCGGATGCCGCGCTCGGCGCCGTCGTCGAGCACGACCGACCGGACGCCGCCCGCCGCGGCCAGGTCGCCCGCGTGCCGGGCGATCGCGTTCCTGCTGACCTGGTCCATGCCGGTCACGACATCACCCATCCGCCGTTGACCTCGATCGTCTGACCGGTCACGAACGAGGCGTCCGGCCCGGCCAGGAAGGACACCACCGCGGCGAGCTCCTCGGGACTACCGCGGCGCTTGAGGGCCTGATGGTCGAGCACGAACTGCTGGTACCGCTCCGGGTTCTCGTGGATCGTCTCCGCGGCGGTGGGGAACGCGCCGGGGGAGACGGCGTTGACCCGGATGCCCGCGGGCCCGAGTTCCCGGGCCAGCGCGCGGGTCAGCGTCACCGCCGCGCCCTTGGTCGCCACGTAGGAGGCGAGGTCGGCCCAGCCGCCGCTGGTCACGATCGAGGCGATGTTGACGATCGCGCCGCCGCCGGCCCGCACCATCTGCCGGGCGGCGGCCTGGGCGCAGAGCCAGTAGCCCCGCTGGTTCACCGCATGCACGTCGTCGTACTCGGCCAGCGGGATGTCGAGGAAGGGCCGGGCCGGGTAGATGGCGGCGTTGTTGACCAGGATCGCCGTGCCGCCATGCCCCTTCTCCACCGCGTCGAACAGGCCGGCGATCGCGGCGGCGTCGCGCAGGTCGAGCGTCCAGCCCAGGGCCTGCCCGCCGGCCGCCTCGACCTCGCGCCTGGTCACCGCCACCGCGGCCGTGTCGACGTCGGCGACCACGACGGCATGACCGTCCGCCGCCAGCCGCCGGGCGATCGCCTGGCCGAGGGCGCCTCCGGCGCCGGTCACCACCGCAGTGCTCACCGCTATCTCCTCGTCATGGTCAATTTTCATTATTGTGAACGAACGCTTGATTGATCGTGTCAACCAGCGCCCGATGACGTTTTCCTGCGCTGAGCCCGTCCCGCAGCACGGCCGACGCGGCCGCCTGGAACTCCACGTAGCCCGCGAACCGCGGCCGCACCCAGGCCGCCTCGATGGTCTGGTACGTGGCCGAGTAGAACCCGCCCGCGCGGGCGTCGGCGGCCGGGTCAAGCCACGCCCGCCGGTCGGCGCTCTGCCCGCCGAGCTCGGCGTACCGGCCGACCTGGACGTCCCGCGAAGTAAGCCGGAGCAGGAGCGCCCGGGCCGCGTCCAGGTCCGTACAGGACCTGGTCACCGCGATGCCGGTGCCGCCGAGTACGCTGCCGATCCGGCCGGGGCCGCCGGGGCCGCCGGGGCCGCCGCGGCCGGCGGGCGCGTCGATCGCGGTGAGCGCCCGGGCGCCCGGCCGCGGCCGCTGATAGGTCACGTAGCCGTAGACCAGCGGGCAGTAGACCGGGCCGTCGGCCGCGGCCATCGCGTCGAGGACCGCGATCGGGTTCCGCCCGGCGAGCGCCGGGTCGGCGTGGGCCAGCAGGTCGGCCATGATCTCCAGGGCGGCGATGCCGGTATCGGGGTCGACGAAGGTTCCCCGCGAGGGGGAGTCGGCCGGTGGAGCGCCGAGGGCGACGCAGATCGCGCTGAACATCAGCAGCGCGTGCGGGCCGCCCAGGCACACCGCGGTCCGCTGCCGTCGCGCCGTCCGCAGGGCGTCCTCCCAGGTCACCGGGTGCTCGGCGGCAAGGCCGGCCGGACCGGTGCTGTCGTCGGCGCCGCTGGCGCGGCCGGTGTCGCCGGTGTGCTGGGCGCCGGCCGGGCCGCCGGCGCGGGCGACCGAGACCTGGGCGGCGGCGTCGATCGGCAGCGCCCACTGCTGCCCGGCGAGCCGGTAACTCGCGAAGGACCGTCCGGCCGAGACGGCCTCGGTGGCGGCCAGTTCGGCGGCCGACAGCAGCGTGCCGAGCGGCAGCAGTGCCCCGTCGCGGACCGCCTCGCCGAGGCCGGGATGGTCGAGGACGACGAGGTCGTAGTCGTCGGCGATGGTCCGCAGCGGCCGCGACTCGAACCCCTCCAGGGACTGCCGGTCCCAGCGCACCGCGCCAGCCTGCCCGCTCGCCGCCGCGTCGGCCGCCAGCGCGTCGAGCACGACGTAACCGCGGGGATGATCCCAGGTCAGGCCGCGCAGTGCGGCCGTCACGCGGGACCTTCCCCGGCGGCGACGACGCCCCGGCCCACCAGGTCGTCGGCGTCCGTGTCGTCCAGGCCGAGGTCGGCGAGGATCTCCCTGGTGTGCTCGCCGGTCAGCGGCGCGCCCCGGTCCACCGACGGGCTGGTCCGGCTGAACTGGTAGGGGAAGCCGGGCGTGGTCACCCGCCCCTCGGTCGGATGGTCGTAGCTGACGAACGAGCCGTTCTCGGCGACCTGCGGGTCGGCCACCAGGTCGGCGTAGGAGTAGACCGGGCCGGCCCAGAGGCCGCGCTCGGCCAGGCGGGCCAGCCAGTCGTCGGTCGTGCGCTCGGGCAGCCGGCCGCGGACCAGCCCGGTGATCTCGTCCCGGCGAGTGTGCCCGTCCACGTTGTCGTCCATCTCGGCCAGCGCGGGCAGGTCGAGGACCTCGCCGAGCACGCGGAGGCTCGGCATGGCCAGGGCGAGGTAGCCGTCGGCCGTCGCGAACACGCCGTAGGGCGCCCTGATGTAGGTGTGCGCGTGGGCCTCGGACCCGCGGTGCTGCGGTATCCCGCCCACCGTGAACACCGACAGCTCCTGCATCTGCACGGCGATCGCCGCGTCGAGCATGTTCACGGTGACGAGCTGGCCCTCGCCGGTCCGCTCCCGGTGCAGCAGCGCGGCCAGCGCGCCCTCGAAGGCGCTGTAGGCGGTGATCGCGTCGACCGCGTAGGTGGGGGCAGGCGCGGGCGGGTCGCCCGCGCGCCCGGTGCTGAACATCGCGCCGCTCATCGCCTGCAGCAGCAGGTCCTGCCCGGGCCGGTTCACGTACGGTCCGGTCTCGCCGTATCCCGAGATCGACACGTAGACGATGTCCGGCTTGACCGCCCGGATGGACTCGTAGTCCACGCCGAGCCGCTCGGCGACCCCGCCCCGGTAGTTCTGCAGGAAGACGTCGCTGGTGGCCGCCAGCTCAAGCACGATCTCGCGGCCCGCCAGCGACTTGAGGTCGACGGCCAGGCTCCGCTTGTTCCGGTTCAGCGACAGGAACGAGGCGTTCACCTGGTGCCCGGTCGCGCCGCCGGCCGGGGCGTGCCGCTGCCATTCCCCGGTCACCGGCTCGACCTTGATCACGTCGGCGCCGAGATCGCCGAGCCGCATCGCCGCCAGCGGCCCGGCCATGGCGATCGACAGGTCCACCACCCGGTATCCGGTAAGGATTCCCATGACCGTTGTCCCTACTGCCCGCGGAACGCCGGCGCGCGGCGCTCGGTGAAGGCGGCCCGGCCTTCGGCCGCGTCGGCGGTCGCGAAGCAGATCGTCTGCAGCTGCCGCTCGTAGTCGATGGCCCGGGCCAGCGGCATCTCGTAGGCGGCGCGCAGGTTCAGCTTCGCGGTCTGCGCAGCCACGGGTGCCCGGCTGGCGATCACCGCGGCCAGCTCCCGTGCCCGGGCACCGAGCGCGCCGGCGGCGACGATCTCGGTGACCAGGCCCCAGCGCAGCGCGGTCGCGGCGTCGATGGCGTCCCCGGTGAGCAGCATCGTCGCCGCGTTGGAGGGGCCGACGGAGTGGGCGAGCAGCGCCGACTGGCCGCTCCCGCCGATCCAGCCGAGCTTGATCTCCGGGGCGGCGAACGTCGCGCCCTCGGCGGCGATCCGGATGTCGCAGGCCAGGGAGAGCTCGAGGCCGCCGCCGAGCGCGTGCCCGTTGACCGCCGCGATCACCGGCTTGCGCAGCGTCCGCAGGATGTCGCCGTAGTCGTGCCGGAGGCCGAACTGCCACGGTGTCGCGTACCCGTCCAGTTCGGCGATGTCGCTGCCCGCGCAGAACGCCCGGCCCGCGCCGGTCAGCACGACGGCCCGGATGGTCTCATCCGCGTTGAGGCCGGCCACGTGACCGGCCAGTTCGGCGGTCATCTCGGCGGTGAGGGCGTTGAGCTTGGCCGGCCGGTCCAGGGTCAGCACCGCGACGTGCCCGTCGACGGCCAGCCGGACGCGGCCGACGGGGGCGGGGGTGGGGGTGGGAGCGGCCGGATCGGCCTGGTCGGATGTCATGCGGTCTCCCGGAGCGCGTCGTCCCTGGCCACCTCGACGATCGCCCGCATCGCCGCCTCGGCCTTGAGGTGGTGGCCGCGGGCGATGGCGGTGGCCACCCGCTCGTGGTTGGGCAGCGTCTCGCGGTTGTGGCCGACCGAGTGGGTGTGCAGCGGCCGGATCGCGCCGAACGCCACGCTGATGACGTCGTGGATGTAGAGCAGCAGGTCGTTGCCGGCCGCCTCGAATATCGCGCGGTGGAAGGCGAGGTCGGCCTCGGTGAACGCGTCCGGGTCATCGACGGTCGTCCACAGCCGGGCCATCTCGGCCGAGATCGCGCCGCGCTGCTCCGGGGTGGCCGACTCGGCCGCGAGCCGGGCGGCACCAGGCTCGAGTGCCACCCGGAGGTTGGCCAGCACCCCGATGTCGGCCGCGCTCGGGTCGGAGGCGAAGCGCCAGGTGAGCACGTCCGGGTCGAGCAGGTTCCACGACTCGCGGGGCCGGACCCGGGTCCCGGCGCTGGTGCGGCTCTCGAGCAGTCCCTTGCCCGCCAGCACCTTGACGCCCTCGCGCAGCGCCGACCGGCCGACCTGGAACTCGCTCACCAGTTCGTCCTCGGTCGGAACGGCGGCGCCGGGCGCGAGACCGCCGCGGACGATCCTGGCGCCAAGCCCGTGGACGACCTGCGCGTGCCGGGCGCGGTCGGGGTATGCAACAGGCAACGGTAGTCCCTTCAGGTTCCGGCGCTCGTCTTCCGGAACTGGCACGACGCTACGACAGGCCGCCTCCGCAGTCAAGACTTCATCTGATGAAGCTGGGTCTTCATCAGATGAAGTCTTGACGGTAGCCCGGACTCCGGCCTACGCTCCTAACGCCCGTCGAGGCGGGCGGGCGGACGGACGGAGGGATGCGATGCGGCTCATCAGGTTCCGGGTCGACGGCGGCGAGCCCCTTGTCGGGGTGGGCACCGGGGCGGCCGCCGGGGCAGCCGGCGACGAGGACGGCGGTGCCGCCGCGCCCGCCGTCATCACGGCGCTCGCGGCCGCGCCGACGCTGGCCGACCTGCTCGCCCGGCCGCTGCCCCGGATCCGCGAGATCTGCGCCGATCCCGGCGGAACAGCCGTGCCCGGCGAGCGCGCGGAACTGCTCGCCCCGGTCGACGGGCGCTGCGAGGTGTGGGCGGCCGGCGTGACCTATGAGCGGTCCCGGACGGCCCGGATGGCGGAGAGCGAGGATTCCGCCGACATCTACGACCGGGTGTACGCGGCCGACCGGCCCGAGCTGTTCTTCAAGTCGGCGGCATGGCGGGTCTCCGGCCCCGGTGACCCGGTATCGGTGCGGTCCGACTCGAGCATCGACGTCCCCGAGCCGGAACTGGCCGTCGTGCTCAACTACGCCGGCGACGTCGTCGGCTACACCATCTGCAACGACATGAGCTCACGCTCGATCGAGGGCGAGAACCCGCTGTACTTGCCGCAGGCCAAGATCTACCTTGGAGGCTGCGCGGTCGGCCCGTGGATCAGGCCCGCGTGGGAGATCCCCGACCCGTACGCGCTGACCATCGGGCTGGCGATCAGCCGGGCCGGCCAGATCGCCTGGGAGGGGACCGCGAGCACCTCAGGACTGCACCGCCGGATCGACGAGCTGACCAGCTACCTGTTCCGCGAGGACGACTTCCCGGGCGGCGCGGTGCTCTCGACCGGAACGAGCCTGGTCCCCGACCTGCCGTTCACGCTCCAGGCGGGCGACGAGATTCGCGTCAGGATTTCCGGAATCGGCGAGCTAGCCAATCCGGTCGTACGAGGCAAGGCGGCCGTGGCCGCCGCGGTGCGCGCTCGCGTGAGCGCCTAGCAGGAAGAGGACCGGCGAACATGAAACTAGTACGGGTTGGCGAGCGCGGGGCGGAGCGTCCGGCGGTGCTTGACGCCGACGGGGTGGCCCGCGACGTGTCCGGCGTGGTGGACGACTTCGGCCCCGGGTTCTTCGCCTCGGGCGGGATCGGCCGGGTGGCCGAGGCCGTGGCCCGCGGCGGGCTGCCGGCGGTGAACGGCCGGATGGGCGCGCCGATCGCCCGGCCGGGCAAGGTGGTGTGCATCGGCCTCAACTACTCCGACCACGCGGCCGAGACCGGCCAGGCGCCGCCCGCGCGCCCGATCGTGTTCATGAAGGACCCGTCCACGGTGGTCGGCCCCTACGACGAGGTGCTGATCCCGCGCGGCTCGGCCAAGACCGACTGGGAGGTCGAGCTCGGCGTCGTCATCGGGGCCAGGGCCCGCTACCTGGACTCGCCGGCCGACGGGCTCACCGTCGTGGCCGGCTACGCGATCAGCAACGACGTCTCGGAGCGGGAGTTCCAGCTCGAGCTGTCGCCGCAGTGGGATCTCGGCAAGTCCTGCGAGACGTTCAACCCGCTCGGCCCGTGGCTAGTGACGGCGGACGAGGTGCCCGACCCGCAGCTGCTCGGGCTGCGCCTGTCGGTCAACGGCCGCAAGCGCCAGGACGGCAGCACGGCCAACATGATCTTCGGCGTCGGGTACCTGATCTGGTACCTGAGCCAGTACATGGTGCTCGAGCCGGGCGACCTGATCGACACCGGGACGCCCGCCGGGGTAGCGCTCGGCCTGCCCGATCACCCCTACCTGCGCGACGGCGACCGGGTTCAGCTCGAGATCGACGGGCTCGGCCAGGCCGAGCAGCGCTTCGTCAACGCGGACTGAGCGGACTGAGCGAACCGAGAGGAAGAGAAGGCATGTCACAGAGCGGTCAGGTATTCGAAGGGCTCGCGGCCATCGTGACCGGCGGCGGATCGGGCATCGGGCTCGCCACCGCCCGGCTGCTGGCCGGCGCGGGTGCCCGGGTGGCGGTACTCGACCTGAACCCGGGCGATGAGTTCATCGGCCTGAAGGCCGACGTGACCGACGACGCCTCGGTGCGGGCCGCGGTCGACACCGCGGCCGAGCGGCTGGACGGCATCGACATCCTGGTCAACAACGCCGGCATCGGCGCGATCGGGACGGTAGCCGACAACAGCGACGAGCAGTGGCACCACGTGTTCGACGTCAACGTGGTCGGCATGGTCCGGGCGTCGCGGGCCGCGCTGCCGTACCTGCGCATGTCGGCCCACGCCGCCATCGTCAACACCTGCTCGGTCGCCGCCATCGCCGGGCTCCCGCAGCGGGCGCTGTACTCCGCCACCAAGGGCGCCGTGCTGTCCCTGACCCTGGCGATGGCCGCCGACCACATCGCCGAGGGAATCCGGGTCAACTGCGTGAACCCGGGGACCGCCGACACCCCGTGGATCGGCCGGCTGCTCGACCAGGCCGACGACCCGGCCGCCGAGCGGGCGGCGCTATCGGCCCGGCAGCCGATGGGACGGCTGGTCAGCGCGGATGAGGTCGCGGCCGCGATCGCCTATCTGGCCAGCCCGGCGGCGTCGTCGGTCACCGGCACCGCGCTGGCGGTCGACGGCGGGATGGGCGGGCTGCGGGTCAGGCCCCGGCAGTGAGCGCCCGATCGCGGTCCCGGATGGCCGGGCCGCGGCGGTGACGAGCATCGTCGACGCGCATCATCACGTCTGGGACCTGTCGGTCCGGGACCAGCCCTGGCTCAGCGGGGCCGAGATGGCGCCCATCCGGCGCAGCTTCGCCCTCGCCGACCTGCGGCCGAGCGCGGCGGCCGCCGGGGTGGACGCGACCGTGATCGTGCAGACGGTGGACGTTCCCGCGGAAACGCCGGAGATGCTGGCGCTGGCGGCGGCCGATCCGCTGGCCGCCGGGGTGGTCGGCTGGACCGACCTCACCAGCCCGGCCGTCGCCGACGAACTGGGCCGGCTCAGGGCCGGGCCCGGCGGCCAGTACCTCGTCGGCATCAGGCACCAGGTGCAGTCCGAGCCGGACCCGGACTGGCTGCGGCGTCCCGACGTCATCCGCGGGCTGCGCGCGGTCGCCGCGGCCGGGCTCTGCTACGACCTCGTCGTGCGCCCGCATCAGCTCGCCGCGGCCGCCTACGCGGCCGAGGCCGTGCCCGGGCTGACGATGGTCCTCGATCACGCGGGCAAGCCGCCGATCGCCAGCGGCCGCCTTGACCCCTGGATGGCGGCGATCCGCGCGTTCGCCACGCGGCCCAACACGGTGTGCAAGCTGTCCGGCCTGGTGACCGAGGCCACCGCCGGCGCGCCGCGGTCCGCGTACGTTCCGGTCGCCGACGTGGTGCTCGACGCGTTCGGTCCGCGGCGCACCATGTTCGGCTCCGACTGGCCGGTTTGCCTGCTCGCGGCCGACTACCCCGCCGTGGTCAGGCTGGCCAGGTCGCTGGTCGCGGGGCTCTCTGAGGCGGAGCTGAGCGAGGTGTTCGCGTCAACCGCGGCCCGGGTCTACGGGATCGGCGGAGCGGGCCGGGTCGGCGGCCGGTAGCGCCTCGCGCGAGCCGGCGCTCAGCGTCGAGCCGATGCTCGCGGTGATCACGATGGCGACGGCGGCGATCGCGACCGGGGAGCTGTGCTGGCCGAGCAGCAGCCAGCCGGCCAGCGTCGCGAGGGCGGGATCGAGGCTGAGCAGGATGCCGAAGACCCGGCGCGGGATCCGCCGCATCGCCGAGAACTCCAGCGTGTAGGGCACGACCGAGGCCAGCACCGCGACGCCGAGGGCGAGCAGCAGCGCGTGCGGCCGGCCGCCCGCGTGCGCGGCGCCGACCGCGCCGAAGGGCAGCAGGACCAGGGCGCCCACGGTCATCGCCACGGCCACGCCGCCGCGGCCGGGGACGGCGGCGCTCGCCCGGGAGCCGGCCATGATGTACAGCGCCCAGAACGCCGCCGAGACCAGCGCGAGCACCACGCCGACCGGGTCGAGCCCGGTGCTCGCCCCGCTGCCGTGACGGTCGGCCAGGCCGAGGGTGAGGACGCCGAGCAGGGCGAGGACGATCCAGCCGCTGTCGCGCCAGCGGCGCGACAGCGTGGCCGCGAGGGTGAGCGGGCCGAGGAACTGGATGGTCACCGCCGCGCTGAGCGGGAGCCGGGCGAGCGCGGCGTAGTAGAACCCGTTCATCCCGGCGAGGCTGACCCCGTAGAGCAGGACCGGACGCCACTGCGCTCGCCGCCAGTCACGCACCCGCGGCCGGGTGACGGCCAGCAGCACGGCCGCGGCGAGCCCGAGGCGCAGCAGGGTCGTGCCCGCCGGGCCCGCTACCGGGAACAGGTGCGTCGCCAGCGCCGCGCCGAACTGGAATGACGTGCACGACCCGAGTACCAGCAGCACCGCCGCCCCCGGGCGGCGTCCGCTCCCGGGCCGGGCGGTCGGGCGGGAGGCGGCGGAGCCCGGGGACCGGGGGGCGATCGCGGGTGTGGCGGAAGTGGTCATCGGGGCAGCCTGTCGCTTCGCATACCTCTACAGTCACCGATGATCGATCGGTTCGTCCAGCAATTGTTTTCGAGCAATAATGGTAAGCAGAACTGACCAATAGATCCCGGAGGCACTCGCCATGCTCGACGTGCACCGCCTGCGGCTGCTGCGCGAACTGGACCGGCGGGGCACCCTCGCCGCCGTGGCCCGGGCGCTGTCCTACAGCCCGTCCGCGGTCTCCCAGCAGCTCAGCCAGCTCGAGGCCGAGGCCGGCGTGACCCTGCTCGAGCCGGCCGGGCGCGGCGTCCGGCTCACCCCGCTGGCCCGCATCCTGGTCACCCACACCGAGGCGATCCTGGAACGGCTCGAGGAGGCGGAGTCCGAACTGCGGGCCGCGCAGACCGAGGTGCGCGGTTCCCTCCGGGTCGCCTCCTTCCAGTCAGTGCTGTTCGCGCTGATCCCGTCGGTGCTGACCCGGCTGGCCGAACGGCACCCCGGGCTGCGGGTCGAGATCACCCACGAGCAGGCGGTGCCGGCGTTCGAGGGCCTGCTCGCCCACGACTTCGACCTCGTGCTCGGCGAGGACTTCCCCGGCTTCGCCCTGCCGCCGGTCACCGGTACCCGCACCCAGCTGCTCGCGAACGACGAGCTCTTCCTCGTCCTGCCCTCCCGCGGCCCGTACGCCGTCGACACCGCGGCGGCCAAGCCGTTCCGGCTGGCCGACCTGGCGGGCGTCCCCTGGATCCTCGACCCGCCGGGCACCGGGCCGGGCGACTGGGCGCGCGGCGCCTGCCGGGAGGCGGGATTCGAGCCGGACGTCCGGTACGTCGGCTCTGACCTGGTGTTCGAGATCCTGCTGGCGGAACGGGGGCACGCCGCCGCGGTCATACCCGGGCTGCTGCTGTCGGCCGTGCCCCGGCCCGACGCCAGCATCGTGCGAATCCCCGGCCGCCCGCACCGCCGGCTGACCACCGGCATCCGGGCCGGCGCCGCCGACCAGCCCGCCATCCGGGCGCTCCGGGCCGCCCTCCGCCGGGCCATCCGCGAGGCCAGCCAGCACCAGGTGCTCGACGCCGGCCGCGCGGACTAGTAACCGGTCGCTACCCGAGGGCGAGGACGACGGCCTCGCCGGCCGCGACCGCGCCCTTGCTCCGGTTCTGGATCAGGGTGACCGTGGCCGCGACGGTCTGCAGCACGCCGTTGGCGTCGGGTCCTCCCGGGGAGGCGCCGTCGGCCAGGGCGAGAGCGACGGCCCGCAGCGCGGCCGCCTCGGGCGGGCTCGGGCACTGATGCGCGACGCTGATCGGCCCGCAGGCGTCGGTCAGGCGGCTGAGCCCGGTTACCTTCCAGCGGGGAGCGCCGCCCTTCTTGCCGGTGCCGGCACCGGCCAGGGCCGCGGCCAGGCCGCGCAGCGCGTCGGTGAGCGGGAGGCCGAGGGCCGCCCGCAGCTGCGTGGTCTCGTGGATGCCGGCCCGGGACGAGAGCACGAGCGCGAAGGTCAGGTACGGGTCGCTCGGCCCCGGGCGGTCGGCGCTCGCGGCCGCGGGCGAGTGCGCGGCGAGCACCTGGAGCAGGGCGCCGGCGAGGGGTCCGTTAGCGACCCAGCGCAGCGGGAGCCCGAGGATTCCCGGGAGCGGCAGCGCCGGGTCGAGGGTCTGGGCCTGGTCGAGGCCGAGCACGCGGGCGAGCTCGGGATCGGGATCGCGGCCGATGCTGCGGGCGAGGACGTCGGCGGCCTCGAAGGCGGCGGCGTGCTCGCGGGCGAGTTCACGGGCGCGCCCGACCTCGAAGTCGAAGGCGCCGAGGATGCTCCGGTCCTCGTCGATGACCTCGGCGAGCTCGAGGGCACGGCGGTGCGCGACTTCGATGGCACCGACCAGGTCGCGGGCGACGGCGTCGGCCAGCGCGCGCGGGGGAGCGAGACCGAGGGCGGCGACGAGGCCGGGGGCGGCGGCACAGGTGATCGTGACGACGTTGGCCCGGGCGAGGTCGAGGGCGTGCGCGTAGGTCAGGACGAGGGAGTGGGCGTGGGCGTGCATGAGCTCGACCCGCCGGCCGTTGGAGTTGGCCCGGGCGGTGAGGTCGCCGTCGAGGGCGCGGCTCAGGGCGCCGATGTCGTCGAGATCGCTGGTGATCCGCAGGGCGACGTCGAGGATCGCCGCGGTGAGCACCTGGGGCAGCAGGGCGGTGTCCCGGGCGTCGGCGGAGATCGCCTCGCGGATCGCCGCGCCGGTCAGCTCGTGCGGGTGCGGCTGGCCAGGGCGGACCCACAGCCCCAGGTCCGGCTGGGTCCACGTGCTCGTCACCGGGGCCGGGAGCAGGCGGGCCAGGGCGCCGGAGATGCCCTCTTCCTGGAGCTCCTCGCGGACCGGGAGCCTGACCTCGATGCCGGTGGCGGTGGCGCTGACCGAGTTCATCCAGGTGACGAAGGACCGCGCCTCGGTTCCCCAGATGCCGGTGGCGGCCTGCTGCGGGTCGGGGTCGCACGGGCTGTCCGGCCGGGGGGCCTGGGTGTCGGCGAGGAAGAGCCAGTACAGGTCGGCGGGGACCGGCCGGGCGCAGACCCGCGTCCCGCTGGCGGTGGTGAGGGTGCGGCGCACCAGGCGCGCGGCCTGGACCCCGGCGATCAGCCGCCGGTGCCCGGCCGGGCAGTCGGGCTCGTACGCCCGCCAGCGTTCCCGGTCGAGGCGCCGGCGCAGGTCGGGATCGATCTCGGTGCTGGCCTCGCCGCAGTCGAAGGCCAGGGTGAGGGCCGGGATCGTGCCGCTGTCCAGGCAGGCGCGGACGATCGGGCTGGCGTCGGCGGTCGCCGCGTACAGCAGGATCGTCTCGTGCCACCAGGGGTCGCTGACGTTGTCGGCCAGGCTCTTCACCAGGTCGGGGCCCGCGCTGACGTGCCGGCCGGCCAGGTACTCCTGGAACGTCAGGTGGGTGAAGGCGTACCGGCCACCGGGCGCCTCAACCAGCAGGCCGTTGCGCGAGACGTCGTTGAGGAAGGACTCGCCGGTGACGGACGAGGAGAACCGCTCCAGCTGGGACCCGAGGATCTCCTGGACGCGGGCGGCGGGCAGGTCGCTCGCGTGGTCGCGCATCATCTGGTAGGCGAGCGCGGCCAGGAGCGTCTGCTTGGCCGTCCAGGACAGGAGCTCGGGCAGGTCCTTGGCCTGGGCCCGACGCGAGAGCAGGACCTGGCAGATCTCGCCGTAGAGGTCGGCCCGGCTGCCCGGCAGCGCGCCCCGGTAGCGGTGCGCCGTGGTGATCATCGTCAGCAGCAGCGGGTTGACCGCCAGGTCGTGCAGGGCCGCGTGCTCCCAGAGCAGGGCGGTGAGCCGGTCGGCGGATTCCCGTGCTCGCAGCCGCACGGCGCGGCGCGCGGTCCGGTCGGACGCGCCGGTCGCGTGCCGCTCGGCGGCCAGGTACCAGCGGTCAAGGAAGAGCTGGACCTGCTTCGCGGTAAACGGCCGGGTCACGAGGACGTCGGCCTGGGCGGTCAGCGGGCCGAGGAGGTCGTAGGACCGGGAGGTGACCACGAAGTGGTTGTCCGCGTGCGCGGCGATCTGGCGGACGATCCAGTCGGCCACGGTCCGGCGGTCGTCGGCCTGGGCTACCTCGTCCAGGCCGTCGAGCAGGACCAGGCACCGGCCCCGGTCCAGCTGGCGCTCCCACCAGCCGCCGGGTTCGCGGCCCGCCGCGCCGACCGCGGCGCGGATGACGTCGGGCAGCGAGATCGACGGGTTGGCGACGATCGCCGCGGCCTGCTCGCGCAGCGCGAGCAGGACCGGGACCCGTCGCCGGCTCAGGCGCCCGCGCAGCGGGGTCAGCGCGGCGCTTCGGCGGGCCGCGTGGGCGAGCAGGGTGCTCTTGCCCGATCCGGGCTGGCCGATGAGCGCCAGGACCACCCGCGAGCGGCGGTCGAGGAGTTCGTCGATCGTGTGCCGCTCGGCGTCGGCCTCGGCCGCCGGGCCGGAGGGGTCGCCGGCCACCGAATCCGAGGCCCGGCTGACCAGCGCGACATCGACGTACACGTCGCCCAGCTCCGGGATGTGGTCACCGCCGGTCGCGAGATCCTGCACGTCGACGTACCTGAGCGAGTCAAGTACCCATCGCCGGTACCGGAAGCCGTATCCGGGAAGCGCCGATCCCTGCACCAGCTGTCGCCACGCTTTCGCGGTCAAATAAGTCCCCGGGGCTGCACAGCTCGGAGATCCCCGGTCAAAGCTAGCCCATCGCGTGTCCCTGAGCGAAGCGACTCCGCCGCATTTCCCGGCCGCCCGGCGATCTTCTATGCTCCGATTGACAACATATCGGCTATCTACCTATCGTGGCTCACATGGCAGCACCATCGATGCGGGAGCCCACGTACTTCGTCCTGGCCGCGCTGCTGGCCGGGCCACTGCACGGCTACGCGATCATGAAGCGCGCCGGTGAACTGTCCGGCGGCCGGGTCAGGCTGGCCACCGGCACGCTCTACACCGCGCTTGACCGGCTGACCGACGAGGGCCAGGTCCGGCTGGTCAGCGAGCAGACCGTGGCCGGCCGGGTCCGCCGGACCTATGGGCTGACCGAGTCCGGCTCGGCCGCCCTGCGCGCCGAGGCCCAGCGGATGGCCGAGGCCGCCCGGCTGGTCATCGACGGGGCGTCGACGGCCAAGGACGGCCGCCTGGCCAGGAAGCTGGGGACGGCGTGAGCGCCGGCCGCGTGCCCGAAGGCGGTGACGGTGACCTGAGCCGGCTGGAGCGGAGGGCCAGGCTGCTGCTGCGGGCCTACCCGCCGGGCTACCGCCGCCGCCGGGGCGAGGAGATCCTCGGCACCCTCCTTGAAGCGACGCCGCCCGGCCGGGGCTGGCCGCCGGCCCGCGACCTGACCTCGGTCCTGCGCGGGGGAATCGCCGCCCGGCGAGACATCAACCGGAGCCCGGGAGCGGCCGCCAGCCTGCGGCAGGCGACCATTCTCGCCATCGCCCTGTACCTGGCCGGCATGCTGAGCCGCGAGCTCGGCTACCTCGGCTTCCCCGGGTGGTCAGGAAACCTGGCGGAGTGGCAGGTCCTGCTGTCGGTCGTCCCCCTGGCCGCGACCGTGGTGGCGGCGTGGTTCGGGCGGCTCTGGCAGATAGCAGTCACCGCCGCCGCCGCGGCCGCCGCGATCGTCTACCGCCTCGATAGCGGCCTCGGCGTGCCGGGCGGCCACCGGTCACCGGCGGACGTCGTCTCGCCGCCGACCGCCGCGCTGTTCCTGCTCGCGGCGCTCGTCCTGCTCGCCGGGACCTCGCCCCGGCCGCCGCGGTCCTGGCTGTGGCTTCCCGGCCTGCCCGTGGGCGTGGCCGGGCTCCTCGTGGTCGTCAACTGGCTGCGGCTGGCGGCCGCCGCGCAGGCGCTCGGCTGGCTGGACGGCTGGTTCGACGGCTGGGCGGCCCCCTCTCCCTACACGGACTTGTTCGTGATCATGGTGGCCGCGTCGGTTTGCTGGCTCGTCACCGACTTCCGCCCGCTACTCGGCCTCGCCCTCGGCTTCGCGATGATGCACGTCGCCAACGTCTCGGGCCTGCCCTTCGACTCGAACGGGCTGACCGGGTTCGGGCTCCCGCTGGCCGTCGCCTGCCTCCTCGGCTTGCTGCTCGACCGCCCCCCGCGCGTGTCCTCGCCCACGGCGGGCGCTCGGTAAGTTAGCCGTGACCGCTGACCGCGGCCCGAACGCATGGGAAAGGACCCGCGATGGGACGCAGCGCGATCATCTTCCACGGCACCGGCGCCGAGCCGGAGTGGATCTGGTACCCCTGGCTCGCCGGGCGCCTGCGGGACCGCGGCTACGCCGTGGAGGTGCCGCACCACCCCGGGATCAACGTCGAGCCGATCGCCGAGTTCCTGCCCAAGGTGCTGGCCGCCCACCGCTACGACGAGGACACCGTCCTCGTCGGGCACTCGGGCGGTGCCGCGCTGCTGCTGGCGATCCTGGAACGGCTCGACGTCGTCATCCCGCAGGCCTTCCTCGTGGCGGGCTACTCCACCCCGCCCAACGCCGAGGAGGAGCCGGTACTCCAGGACCGCTATCAGTGGGACGCGATCCGCGCCCACGTGCGCGACCCGTACTTCCTCAACTCGGTCGAAGACGAGTTCGGCTGCGACGCTGACCAGGGCCGGGCCATGTTCGACCGGCTCGGCGGGACGCTGATCGTCAGGAACGAGGGCCACTTCCTCGGCGAGACGCTCCCGCTCGTCGACCGCCTGATCCCTTAAGCCGGAGGCAATACCGCGGCCGCGGGCCGCGGGCCGCGACTGCCGCCGCAAATCTTGGTACGGTCAGTCTCTCCCGGTCACTATGGAGGTGCCGTGCCTGCCGTGCCGTCCGACGAAGAGTTCCTCTCCTACAACCAGGGCATCATCGATGCGTTCCGCGCCAATCACGGCGTCGTCAGCGAGCTGCCGTTCCCGGTCCTGCTCCTGACCACGATCGGCGCGAAGTCCGGCCGGTCCACGACCGTGCCGCTCGGCTACGCGGTCGACGAGACGGGCCGGGTATTCGTGATGGGCTCGAAGGCCGGCGCCCCGCGGCATCCGGCCTGGTTCCACAACCTGCGGGCCAACCCGTCGGTGACGGTGGAACTCGGCGACGAGTCCTTCCCCGCCCGGGCCGTCGTGACCGCCGGCGAGGAGCGCGACCGGCTCTACGCCGTAGTCTCCGAAGGCGCCTCCGAATACGAGAAGAACACCGACCGGGTCTTCCCCGTCGTCGTCCTCGAGGGCGTCACCGTCCCCGCCTGACCACCCACCGCCTCCATCGCCATGATCACGAAGGTTTTGTTCCTGATGAAGGCTACGAATCGTATAAGTGTATTAAGCCTTCGTGATCATGGCCGCGACCGAACTGGAGGCCTGGCGGGTGCCGGACTTCGATACGAGCCGGGCGCATCCGGCCCGGATGTACGACTACCTGCTCGGCGGCGAGGACAACTTCGAGGCTGACCGGGCGGCCATCGACGCGCTCCTGAGGGCGGTGCCGACCGCCCGGGCCGGGGCGCGGGAGAACCGGGCGTTCCTCGGTCGGGCCGTCCGCTACCTGGCGGAAGAGGCGGGCATCCGGCAGTTCCTCGACATCGGGGCCGGGCTGCCGACCAGGAACAACGTCCATGAGGTGGCGCAGTCGGTCGCGCCCGGCAGCCGGGTCGTGTACGTGGACAACGACCCGATCGTGCTCGCGCACGCCCGCGCGCTGCTGACCAGCCACCCGGCGGGCCGGACGGCCTACATCCAGGCCGACCTGCACGACCCGGAGGCGATCCTCGGCCAGCCGGCGGTGCGCGCGACGCTCGACCTCGGCCAGCCGGTGGCGCTGATGCTCCTGGCGGTGCTGCACTTCTTCCCGGAAGAAGAGGATCCGGCGGCCATCGTCGCCACCCTGCTCGCCGCCCTCCCGCCGGGCAGCTACCTGGTGGCCTCGCACACCACCGCCGAATACAGCGATCCCGGCCCGGCCGAGGACGGCGTGCGGGCGATGCGGCGGGCCGGGGTGCCGTTCCAGGTCAGGACGGCCGACGAGTTCGCCGGCCTCGCCTTCGCCGGCCTCGAGATGATGGCGCCCGGTGTGGTGCCGGTATCGGAGTGGCGCCCCGAGGAAGGCGCCCCGCGCCCCCAGCCGTCCGAGGTCGGCTACAACGGGGCGGTCGCGCGCAAGCCCTGAGGCCGGGGCCGGGGCGGGCTAAGCGTCATTCCTCGAAGCCGGACGGGTCGCCGGCTCCGTACCGGACGATCTCCGGCTCCGGCTGGGAGAAGTCGATCACGGTCGTCGGCTCGGTGCCGCAGTCGCCCGAGTCGAGTACCGCGTCGACCACGCCGCCGAGTTGCTCGTTGATCTCCCAGCCCTGGGTCATGGGCTCGTCCTCGCCGGGCAGCAGCAGGGTGCAGGAGACGAGGGGCTCGCCGAGCGCGGCGAGCAGCGCCTGGGTGACGACGTGGCGGGGGATCCGCACGCCGACGGTCTTCTTCCCCGGGTGCTGCAGCCGGCGCGGCACCTCTTTGGTGGCGGGCAGGATGAACGTGTAGCTGCCCGGCGTCGCCGCCTTGATCGCCCGGAATACCTGGTTGTTCACGTGCACGAACTGGCCGAGCTGGGCGAAGTCCTGGCACATCAGCGTGAGGTGGTGCTTGTCGTCGAGGTGGCGGATCGACCTGATCCGGGCGATGCCGTCGGTGTTGCCGAGCTGGCACCCGAGCGCGTAACAGGAGTCCGTCGGGTAGGCGATCACGCCGCCCCCGTGCACGATGTCGGCGACCGCGTCGATCGAGCGCCGCTGGGGGTTGTCCGGGTGGATGTCAAAGTACCTCGCCATGCGACGAGTGTAGAGGTCACCGGGCTGGTCAGAGCGGGTAACGATCGGTTACGGCGCGTGTGCGAATGAGCGGTTCAAACGCCGTCGCGGGTCGTACGGTGCTGACCATGGCAAAGATCGACGGCCCGCGCGTCTCGCGGCGGGCGGCCCTGCGGACCGGGGCGTACGGGACCGCCGCGGTCCTGGCCGGCGGCCTCGGCGCCGCCCCCGCCCTGGCCGCGACCCGGGCAACGGACAAGGCGCCAACGGACAGAGCGGCGACGCCGGCCCGGACCTACGACTTCAACCCGGGCTGGCTGTTCGGCGGCGCGTACACCTCGGGCGCGGAGCAGCCCGGGCACAACGACAGCCGCTTCGCCCACGTCACCGTGCCGCACACGGTCGTCCCGCTGTCCTGGGCGGACTGGGACTGCCAGGCCTGGGAGAAGCGCTGGATCTATCGCAAGCACTTCACCGGCACCGCCATCGCCGGGTTCGCCGACACCAGCACCAGCGCCGGCACCAGCGCCGGCGACCGGGTGCTGCTCACCTTCGACGGGGTGATGACCGACGCGACCGTCGTGCTCAACGGGATCACGCTCGCCACCCACCAGGGCGGCTACCTGCCGTGGACGACCGAGCTCACCCGCCACCTCAAGCGGGGGGCGAACGTCCTGGCCGTGCTCGTCGACGGCCGCTGGCTCGACGTCCCGCCGGACGCGCTGCCCGGCGGCCCCGACACCATGGACTACCTCCAGCCGGCCGGCATCTACCGCGACGTCACCGTCGCGACCGTGCCCCGGACCTACCTGGCCGACGTCTTCGCCCGGCCGGTCAACGTGCTCACCGGCAACCGCGCCGTCCGGGTCACCGCGGCCATCGACGCGGGCGCGGTCCCCAAAAACCATGAGCTGACCGTCACCGCGGAGCTGCTGACCAGCGCCGGCGTCACCCGCGCGGTCAAGAAGGCCACGATCAAGATCACCAGCACCGGCCCGCGCACCGTCGCGCTGACCATCGGCGGCAGCGACGGCCTCGGCGACGTCAGTTACTGGTCCCCGGAGAACCCGGTGCTGTACACCGTGCGAACCACGGTCTCCGCCCCCGGCATGACCGCGCATACCGTGGCCACCACGATCGGGTTCCGCGAGGCGGTCTTCGCCGAGAGCGGCTTCTACCTCAACGGCAGCCGGTACGAGATCTTCGGCCTCAACCGGCACCAGCTCTACCCGCACCTGGGCATGGCCGCCCCGGCCCGGCTGCAGCGAAGGGACGCGCTGATCCTCAAGGACCAGCTCAACGTCAACATGGTCCGCTGCTCGCACTACCCGCAGTCGCCGCACTTCCTCGACGCCTGCGACGAGTTCGGCATCATGGTCTGGCAGGAACCGCCGGGCTGGGGGTTCATGGGCGACGCGACCTTCCAGCGGCGCTTCCTGGACGACGTGACCAGCATGGTCATCCGCGACCGCAACCGGCCGAGCGTGATCGTCTGGGGCACCCGCCTCGACGAGACCAAGAACTACCCGGACCTGTACGCCCAGGCCCGCCGGCTGGCCTACACCAACGACGGGTCCCGGCCGACGGCCGGCGCGGTCACGTTCCAGTCCACGGCGGGCTGGGCCGAGGACGTGTTCTCCTACGACGACTATCACATTCCCGGCGGCGCCCCCGAGCTCTACCCGCCCGTGCCCGGCGTTCCCTACCTGGTCAGCGAGGCGGTCGGGGCCGGCGTCGACCCCCACTACCGGTGGTTCGACCCGCCCGCGACCCTGGCCAGCCAGGCCAGCGCGCACGCGCTCGTGCACGACCAGGCCCGGGCCAACCCTCGCTACGCCGGCCTGCTGGCCTGGGCGGGCTTCGACTACTACTCGGCGCCGAACCCCGCGAACCTGGGCGCGGCGGCCAAGAACTGGCGCACGATGCGCACCCCCGGCGTCGCCGACGTCTTCCGCGTCCCCAAGCCGGGCGCGTCGATCTACCAGGCCCAGATCGCCCCGGCCACCCGGCCGGTGATCATCCCGGTCTTCTGCTGGGACAACACCGTCCCGCCCGGCGCGAACTCCATGTTCGCGACCAACTGCGACCGGCTCGAGCTCAGCGTCAGCGGGACGCCCTGGCTCACCGTCACCCCGGACTCGGCCACGTTCGGCGCGCTCGCCTACCCCCCGGCCTTCGCCGACCTGACCGGGGCGAACGCCGCCGCGGGCACCCCGCCGGGCAGCGGCCTGCCCGACCTCCAGGTCAACGGCTACGTCGGGGCCGAGCTCGCGACCATGCTGCGGATGACCGCCGACACGAGCACCGACCGGCTCCAGCTCACCGCGGCCGACACCGCGATCAGCGCCGACGGCTCGGACGCGACCGCGATCACCGTCCGGGCCACCGACGCCTACGGCAACCGCCGGCCGGGCATCGCCGGCGACGTCGCCCTCACGCTCACCGGGCCGGGCACGCTGATCGCGGCGAGCCCGCTGCCGCTGGGCTCACTGGGCGGCGTAGCTGGCGGGTTCATCCGCTCGCAGCACGGCCGGACCGGCCAGGTGACCGTCACCGCCACGCACGCCACGCTCGGGCGAGCGAGCGTAGCGGTGGCAGTCACCCCTCGGGCATGAAGTCTTCGTGATCATGACGGCGAGCGGGGCGGCCGGATGTGACCTGGCGTCACGCGAGCCCGCCGGGCACCACAAAACGCCAGGATCGTTGGGTGATGATCAGTCGGCCGGCACTAGGAAGCAGGCCTTGACCACGCCGGGGTCCGGGTCGGTGAACACGGCGTCGGTGCAGGGCGTGCCGCCGGTGATGGACTTGCTGGTCCAGTCGCTGCCCGCGCCGAAGTACACCGTCTGGGTCCCGGAGAACGAGCACAGGCCGTTCTCCGGGGCGCAGTACGCCGTGCCGCTGGGGCCGGCGGTGACCGGGCCGGTGTAGCAGGCCTTGGCGACGCCGTAGTCCGGGTCGCCGAGCGCGGCGTCGGAGCAGGCCACCGAGGACGACTCGGTGGTGTAGCTGTAGATGCCGTTGGCGCCGTAGGCGACCGACTCGGTGCCGGTGACCGCGCAGGTCCCGTTCTCGGCCGCGCACTGGGTGAACCCAGCCGGGACGCCGTAGTTGCCGGGGTTGGCGGCGACAAGGTAAGTACCGGGCTGCACGCCGGTCAGGTACACGTAGTTGCCGTCGGCGGTCGCTCCGGAAATTCCAGAAACCGGGGTGAACGTACCCTGGCTCCACGCCGTCTCCCCGCCCACCGTAACAACGGGGTTGGCGGCTCCGTAGGTGGGGACGGCGATCGTGCCGGTGGTACCGGAGGGCGCGGTGACCTGCATGCTGAAGTCGCCGGTCCCGCTTTCCCCGGACCAGTCGACGCCGATGCTGCCGTGCGGGGTGGGCACGCTGCCCTCGGACCAGCTCAGGGTGCCCGGGTGCGGCTGCACGGTCCAGGTCGCGTACCCGGCGGTGGCCGGCTGCACGCCGAGGACGTAACCGGACAGGGCCGAGACCGGGGTGGTGGACCAGCCGTGGGCCAGGCTGCTCGAGGCGCCGAACCCGACGAGGCCGGTGGACGGGGAGATGTTCTCCCACATCGTGCCGGTCTGATCGGCGCCGGAGCCGATCATGTCGCCCCACTCCGTGGTCAGCAGCGATTCGGCGTCGGCGGTGTCGTTCGCCGCCAGGCTCGCGTCGACCTCGTAGCCGGTGGCGTAGGGGCTGATGACGTCGGAGTAGGTGCTGCCGGAAAACGGCTCGGGGCCGTAGGGGGTCGTCCACAGGTCGGTCTTGAGCGCGGCCAGGATCGTCGCGTCGTCCGCGGCCGGGGCGACGCCGTAGAGCACCGCGAGGGAGTTGGCGTCCTGGGCGACGGTGGCCGTGTCGTCGTCGCTCAGGTAGTACAGGCCGGTCGCGCTGTCGTACAGGTGGGCGTTGATCGCGGTCTTCAGCGCTGCCGCCGCGCTGGTGTAGGCGGACGCGTCGGCCGTGTCGCCGGCCGCGGCGGCCAGCGTCGCGCCGTCGAGCAGCGCCTTGTAGTAGAGCAAGTTGTACGCGGTGACCTCGCCGTTCTTGCCCGGGTCGTAGAAGTCCCAGTCGGCGTCGTCGCTGCTGCTGGTGACGAGCAGGCCGTTGGCGTCGGTCTGGCTGGCGTCCCAGGCGAGTTCCTTCTTGACCACCGGCAGCTCCTGGGTCACGAACGCGCTGTCGCCGGTGTACAGGTAGTAGTCGGCCAGGTCGAGTACCCAGTAGGTGGAGTAGCTGGCCGAGTACGAGCCGGTGGTGCCGACCGGGTCCGACGTCACCGCCGGGTTCTGCGGCGGCAGGTCACCGGTCACGAACCCGCTGGTCAGCTGGTCGTCGCCGAGCAGGGTCAGGGCGCCCTTGGCGTAGGCGGCGTTGTCGGTGGAGTAGGCGATGGCCGGGATCTCCACGTTCAGGTCACCGGACCAGATCGCCCGGTCCCGCTTGGCCCCGTCCACGACCGAGGCGGAGGCGTTGACGCCCGGGACGGTGAAGTCCGCTAGGGCCGAGGCCGAGCTGAGCGGGTTGCTGAACAGGGTCGACCCGGTGGAGCTGGTGACGGTCAGGTCGCGGAAGTCGGCCACCTCGCCGTCGGGGTACTCGCGGAAGCCCACCGTGCCGGTCGCGTAGGCGGTGTTGGTGAGCTGAGCCAGCTGCTTGCTGTCGAGGGAGACCGTGAGCGTCGAGCCGGACACCGTGGTGGTCACGGTGTGCCAGGTGCCGGGCAGCAGCGGTGCCGGCAGCGCCACCGTGCCCATCGAGTTGTAGGTGCCGCCGGACTCGTCGAATTCCTGCAGCTCGTTCGCGGTCCCGGCGGTGTCGGTGCTGTCGTCGAGTATGAACGCGTACCCGTCGTTCGCGTCCTGGCCGCGGACGAACCAGCCGGACTGGTTGTCCACGATCTGGGTCTGGAAGCTCATCGTGTAGTCGCCCCAGGACGAGCCGCCGTTCAGGAGGCCGACCGAGTCGGCGGAGACCCCGCCCAGGGACCCGCTGGCTTGCAGCACCCCGCCGTTCTCCGTCCAGCTGCTCGGCAGCGAATCGGCCGGTACGGAGTCGAGCTGGTCGGTGTACTCGCTGTCGTACCAGATCTGGTTCAGCTCGCCGCTGCTCGAGTCGAAGTAGCCCGCGAGGCCGCTCGCCTGGGTCTGGTCGGCGACGTAGTTGACCCCGATCCCGCTGAGCGTGACCGTGCCCGGGGTGGTCAGCGTGATCTCCTCGTAGCGCTCGCCGCCCTGCACGTACTGGCTGGTGATCGTGCCCGCCCCGGTGACCGGGTAGTCGTCGTAGCGGCTGGGATCGCCCTCGGCCCACGGGGTGGTGCCGTCCCCGGTGGCGCTGATGTACAGCGAGCTCTCCGAGTAGCCGGCCTGCAGGGTGGGCGACCCGGTCTCGGAGGAGACGAAGAAGTACGGCACGCCGCCGACTTCCTTGCCGTAGTCGAACACGATCACCGGGGCGGTGCCGCCGGAGACCATGGTGAGCGTCGCGTCGCCCGAGCCGCCGCATAGCAGGGTGGACGCTCCCGAGACGGTGCCGGCGGTGCTGGTCACGGCGGTCGGGCAGACCTGGGCGGTGGTGGGGGTCTCGTCGTCGGCCTGCCAGTCGGGGGAGGCGGGCCAGGGCGTGCTCGACGCCGCCGCGGCCGCCGCCGTGCCGGTGGCCGCGCTGGGGGCCGCGCCGTATGCGGCCGAGGCGGTGGCGGACGATGCCGCCGCCGAGGCGCCGGGGGCCGCGCCGAAGGCGACGAGCAGGCCGGCCACGGCCACGGCGGCCGCGCCGGTCAGGCTCCTGTGCCGGTTTTTCATTCGGTTCTTCGTTTGGTTCTTCGGCCGGCTCTTAGGCCACATGCGGTCACGCTGAGAGAACATGACGCCACTCCTGAGTGGTAAAAGGACGCGTAGCGAAATGGAGATCGGGACGAGGGATCGCGCGGGCCGGCCCGGCAGCCGCCCGAGGGGTGGAGAGCGGCTTTGAAATGTTTCAATTCATTTGCCGCGACGTTAAACCCACCGGTAGGCAGCGTCAAGAGGTCGCGGGTGGCCGAAACCGGCGCGGAAACCCTTGCCTGGCCGGCATTTAGTCGACTTATGCGGGCCGGCGCTAGCGCGGCCGGAATGTCGGCCGTCGCGGCCCTTTGGCCCCAATCGCCACGTGGCATTGTTGAATCGTTTAAAAATTCCAGCTCAATGTCCCGTGGTCGCGACCCCCTTGATCGCGTAATGCCGTTCACGGTGCCGCGTCCCGCCCGGCGGAACATATCCCACTATTCCGGGCACGATCCCGGGCGGCGTGATCACGAAGGGTTTGTCACCGTATAGCGGGTTTCTCTTCGTGATCATGGGCGCGGGCATCGGCGCCGGCCGGGTCAAGCACGCGTGAGCCGTCCGGATCGGCCGCCGCACCGCACGCAGGCCAAGAGCGGGCCGCGATGATCATCGCGGCCCGCTGCTGGCGAGGTACCGGGCTCCGCTTGGGCCTTCTTACCGGTCACCCCAGGCCCAGTCATGGTCCCCCCCGGCCCAAGACTGGCCCCCCCACCCTTTTGGGACGGCTCCCCCCCAAAAAACTGTGGGTTTGCCCCCCAAAACGGCGCCCGGCGCCTCGCAACTGGAGTTAACCGCATGTGCGCCCGGATGCACTACCCCCGAATCCGGGGGTGCCGGCCGCGGAATCGCCGGCCCTACACTGCTTCTGTGGCCGCGCATGTCAGTACCGCGTCTGGCCAGGTCATCCGGCTCACCGAAGGCAGCCATCTGGTATTCGGGCGGGGTCCCGAGGTCGACCTGGCGATTTCGGCTGGGCGCGGGCTGTCCCGGCGGGCCGGGGTGATCAGGACGACCCCGGAAGGCGCCTGGATCGCCAACATCAGCGCGACGCACGCGCTCTACGTGGCGGGCGACGGCTACCGGATCCGGCTGCCCCGGCTGGAGGGCGACGGGGATCCGGCGGGCGGCTGGCTCATTCACGAGGGGACGGCCATGGTCGGCTCGCGCACCATGCTGGACGACGGGCTGCAGCTAGCGATCACGGTACCGGGACGGCACCGGCGGCCCGCCGCGGCCGGGGCCGTCGCCAGCCTGGAGCCGGGGGACGGGGACAGCACGCTGCTGCCGTTCTACCTGGACCCGATGACCAAGCTCTTCCTGGTGGCGCTGATGTGGTGCCGGCCGTGGCTGCTCGACCCCAGCTCCGCGTCGCCGCTGCCCCGCACCCCGGAGATCGCCCGGGCCGCGTTCGAGGTAACCGGGGCGCACCATGAGCTTGAGCGCTTCGACACCAACCCCGAGTTCCGCGACCGGCTTTCCGCCCGGGTCGCCGAGCACCTCAAGGTCCTGCGGCGCAAGATCACCGAGCGCGGGCTCGCCGGGCCCGACGTCCGGCTGTCGGACGAGGTCGCCGTCCGGGTCCTGATCGAGCACGGCGTCGTCTCGGCCAGTGACCTGAGGCTGCTGGCCGACCCGGCCTGGTGTTCCCGGCAGGAGGACCTGTGGTGGACCAGGGAGTTACCGCCGAGGCCCGCTTACCGCGGAGCGCGTTACTGCGAGTTAGGCGGCGGCAGGGGCGTTGGCCTGGCGGACGTGGAACGAGACGGTGAAGCGGCCCCCGCCGGAGCCGGTGACCCGCACCTGGTAGGTCCCCGGCGGGATCTCGCCGCGGAAGAAGTAGTGCCCCTGGTCGACCGCGTAGTTGAACGTTCCCTGCTGGTCGGCCACCGGCCGGTCGGTCGAGACCCGCACGCCGGAGATGCTCCCGCCAGTGAGCCCGACCGTGACCGCCTTGCCGGGCGCGAAGCCGCTCCCGTGGATCACGAAGACCGTGTCCCCGTCGCCGAAGGGCTGGCTGACGCAGAGCTTCGGCTTGCTGCTGGCACCGGGAGTGACGCACGAGGTCGACGACGAGGGAAGCGCGGGCGGCGGCCCGTCGGGCGGCAGTCCGGCGGGCAGCCCCGACTCGCTGACGGTGGAGGTACCGGCCGCGTGGGCGCCCGACCCGTGGAGCGCTATCCCCATCCAGGCTCCGGCCGCCACCAGGGTCACCGCCGCGGCCGCCCCGCTCGCCCACAGCAGCGACCGCCTGCGCGGCGCGGGCCGGGTGCCCGGGCCGGCACTCCCGGCGTTGTCGGCGTTCCCGCCGCTCCGGGGGAGACGGCGCCGCCGCCTCCGGTGCGACGACGGCGGGGCGTGCAGGGCGGCCGGCGCGACGAAGCCCGGCAGCGCGGTGTGCGACCCGGATGTGCCGTCACCGGTGATGGCCACGCCCGAGCCGTTCGTCTCGTCGTAGTCGCTGCCGCTGCCGCTGCCGGCGTCGCTCTCGTCGCCGCTGCCGCCGTCGGTACCAGGGCCGGCGCCGGTGCCGTCGCGGACGGCACCGGCCCCGGCCGGGAAGCCCGGGTTGTGCTGGTACTCGGCGATGAGCGCCATCGCCGAGTCGGGAAGGTAGGAGTGGCCCGGACCGGCCGGGTGGGCGAACGAGCCGAGCTCCGCGAGGATCGCGGCGTCGGTCGGCCGGTCCCGCGGCACGCGCTCCAGGCACGCGGTGACCAGGCCGATGAGCTCGTCGGGCAGGCCGGTCAGGTCCGGCGGCTCGGTCGCGAGCCGGACGAGGATGTCCATGACGGTCTCGCCCTGGTAGGGCGGATGACCGGTCGCGGCGAACACCAGCGTCGCGCCGAGCGAGAATATGTCGCTGGCGGGCGAGGCCAGCGTGCCGTCCCGAGCCTGCTCGGGGGCCATGTACGCGGGCGTGCCCGCCGCCCCCCGGGTGGCGGTGAGCTGCACCCGCTCGGCCGCCCGGGCCACGCCGAAGTCGATCACCTGCGGGCCCTCTGGCGCCACGAGCACGTTCGAGGGCTTGACGTCGCGGTGCAGCAGGCCGACCCGGTGGATGGACTGCAGCGCCTCGGCGCAGCCGGCCGCGAGCCAGCGCACGGCCGGAACCGGCAGCGGGCCGGACCGGCGCACGAGCGTGCTCAGCGACGGCGCCGGCACGTACGCGGTGGCCACCCAGGGCAGGTCCGCCTCCGCGTCGGCCTGAATGACCGAGGCGGTGAACACCCCGCTCACCCGGCTGGCCGCCGCGACCTCGCGGGCGAACCTGGCCCGGTAGCCGGGCTCCTCGGCCAGCTCCACCCGGATCGTCTTCACCGCGACCAGGCGCCCGGCGGTCGAGCGGGCCAGGAACACCTGCCCCATCGCCCCGGCACCGAGCTTCCCGATGATCGCGTACGGGCCGATCCGCTCGGGGTCCCAGCGGCGCAGCGGCTGCATGATTGACTGTGGCACCGTTCGGCGGCCTCCCTCAGGCAAATGTCAGACACAATCTTGCACAATCAACCGCATGAAGGACGGGGAACTTGGGCGGTCGGTGCACTTGAGGAAAGAATCGTGACAAACGCCGGGATCGGCCGGAATACCGCCGATGAACGCGAGGAGAAGGTTTTACCTGGTGGTGCGGCGGAGACTTGTGAGAACGATGCCGCTCAGCTAAAGCCGCCGATGACGCCCCGCGGCGCGGATGATCTTCGATCGCCAGAAATAGCAAATAGCAGAGCTCAACCCGATGATTACGAAAACTTTGGTTATCGTGAAGCTTTGACGTCGCCCTGGTGACACGAAACATTCGCGATCATCCCGGCGAGCGGCCAGCCAGGACCGGAATGGGCGGATATGGCCGGGCTGTGCGGCACCGGGCCGTCGCGCCGGCATCGTCGGGAAGCGTCGTGGGCGGGGCCGGGGAACCCGGCCACGCCCACGCGATCGTCACCCGGGGTCAGAAATAGTGGCGGCGACCACCGACCGCGTGGCCCACCATGCCGAGGACCGCGAGGATGAGGCCGATCAGCAGGACGACGATGCCGATCGTCCAGAGGATCGCGATCTTGACGACGAACCCGATGATAAGGAGAACGATGCCGAGAATGATCATGTCAAGCTCCTGACGACTTGCATGAGGGGTACGCAAGTCGCCTGACAGCTACCTCAACGCCGAAGGCCCAAACGTTTCGGCGAAACTAATCCGCCCCTTGGGCGCGGGCCCGGCTCGGGCTAAGGTTCGGACATGACGAGCGTGAGCGGAAACGGCGTCGTGGTCACCGGCGCGGGCGGCGGGATCGGCCGGGCGATCGCCCGCAGGCTGGCGGCCGAGGGCGCCCGGGTCGTGGTCAACGACCTCGACCCCGGGGCGGCCAAGGCGGTCGCGGCCGAGATCGGCGGCTTCGCGGTGCCGGGCGACGCCGGGACGGAACCGGGCATCAGCGACCTGATCGCCGCCGCCCGCGATCACCTGGGCGAGATCGACATCTACTGCTCGAACGCGGGGACCGGCGCGCTCGGCGGGCCGGAGACCCCCGATGAGGTGTGGCAGCGCGTCTGGGAGGTCAACACCCTGGCCCACGTCCGCGCGGCCCGGACCCTGCTCCCCGGGTGGCTGGACCGCGGGCGGGGCACGTTCGTGGTGACCGCGTCGGCGGCCGGCCTGCTGACGATGCTCGGCGACGCGTCGTACTCGGTCACCAAGCACGCCGCCGAGGCGTTCGCCGAGTGGCTCGCCGCGACCTACGCGCACCGCGGGCTGACCGTGCACTGCATCTGCCCGCAGGGGGTGCGCACCCAGATGCTCGCCGATTCCGGGCGGGCCGGCGAGATCGTGCTGCTTGAGAACGCGATCGAGCCCGAGCAGGTGGCCGACGCGCTGGTCGACGCGATGGCTGAGGGCAGCTTCCTCGTACTGCCGCACCCCGAGGTGCGGGACTACTACGCGCTGCGGGCCGCGCAACCGGACAAGTGGCTGCGCGGCATGTCCCGGCTCCAGCAGCGCATCGAGCAAGCGCAAGCGGAGCAAGACCGGCAAGACCAGGGGGAGGCCCAGTGAAAGCCTGGCAGGTAACGCGGCACGGTGAGCCGAAGGACGTGCTGGAGCTGGCCGAGGCGCCGCGGCCCGCCGCCGGCCCCGGGCAGCTCCTGGTGCGGGTGCTCGCGACCGTGGCCAACTTCCCCGACGTGCTGATGTGCCGCGGTACCTACCAGGTGCGCCCGCCGCTGCCGTTCAGCCCGGGCGTCGAGCTGTGCGGCGAGGTCACCGAGGCCGGCCCGGGCGTGACCGGCTTCGCCCCCGGCGACCGGGTCATCGGCGGGGTCGTGCTGCCGCACGGGGCGTTCGCGGAGTACGCCGTCATGGACGCGGCGGTCGCGGTGCCCGCGCCCGCGGGACTCGACGACGCCGAGGCGGCGCCGTTCCACATGACCTACCAGACCGGCTGGTTCGGGCTGCACCGGCGGGCGCACCTGCAGGCGGGCGAGACGCTCCTCGTGCACGCGGCGGCGGGCGGCGTGGGCAGCGGCGCGGTCCAGCTCGGCAAGGCGGCCGGGGCGACCGTTATCGGCGTGGTCGGCGGCCCGGAGAAGGCGGCCGTGGCTAAGCAGCTCGGCGCGGACGTGGTCGTGGACCGCTACAGCGAGGACTTCGTGGCCGTGGTCAAAGAGGTCACCGGCGGCCGCGGCGCCGACGTCGTCTACGACCCGGTGGGCGGCGAGGCCTACCAGCGGTCGACCAAGTGCATCGCGTTCGAGGGCCGGATCGTGGTCGTCGGCTTCGCCAGCGGCGACATCCCGTCGGCCGCGCTCAACCACGCCCTGGTGAAGAACTACTCGATCCTCGGCCTGCACTGGGGCCTGTACCAGCGGCTGCGGCCGGGGGCCATCCTCGACTGCCACGCCGAGCTGACCCGGCTGGTCGAGGCCGGGGCGATCCGCACGCTGGTCGGCGACCGGCTGCCGCTGGCCAGCGTCCCCGACGGGCTGGAGAAGCTGGCCCGGGGGGCCAACGTCGGCCGGATCGTCTTCCTGCCGTAGCCGGGCCTATCGCCCAGTGTTTCCCGCGTAGCGAGCGGCCAGGACGGCGATGTCGTCGAAGCGGCCGGCCGCGCGATTGAGCGAGCTCAGCCCGGCTAGCGTGGTTCCGGGATCGGGGGAGTGGAGAGCGGTTAGCTCGCGCAGGGTGTCCCGCATGCCGGTCTCGATGTCGGTACCCGGCCGTTCGATGAGGCCGTCGGTATAGAGCACCAGGGTGCTGCGTTCCTGGATGGTGAAGACGCTGGTGGGATAGTGCTGGCCGGTGTCGATGCCCAGCGGCAGCCCGCCGTCCGCGGTGAGGGTGCGGGCGCGCTGGCCGTCGGTGATCACGATCGGATGCGGGTGGCCGGCCCGGGACAGGGCCAGGCGGCCCCGCGCCGGGTCGAAGCTGACGTAGCAGCATGTGGCGTAGACCGCATCGGCGGCGTCGCCGTTGAGGTCGGCGAGCACCCGGTTGGCGTGGCCGACGATCTGCGCCGGGCCGTGTCCCTCCAGCGCGTAGGCCCGGAGCGCGATCCGCAGCCTGCTGGCGGTGACCGCGGCGTGCGAGTCGTGTCCCTGGACGTCGCCGACGAACATGGCCGGTTTCCCGTCGGGCTGGGTGAACGCGTCGTAGAAGTCCCCGCCAAGGCCGACGCCGAAGTTTCCTGGCCGGTACCGCCCGGCCAGCGTCAGCCCGGGCAGGTCGGCGAGCGGGCCGCCGGATATGTCCCGCTGTAGCTCGGTGATGACCCGGTGTTCCAGGTCATGCGTCCGGCAGCGGTCAAGGACCTGGGCGAGCAGGCCGGCGATCATGAGCAGCCGTCCCTGTTCCCGGGCCGGCGGTGACCAGCCCGGCGGGAAGGCGAGCAGGCAGGCCCCCGGCGCGTCATAGCCGCTGGCCAGCTGGAGTACGGCCCAGGCGTGGTCGTCCGCCGCGGCCAGCACCGGTCGGAAATGCCGGGTCCTGGCCACCAGTTCGGCGGTGGACCGCGCGTAGAGGGGTGCCCGCAGGCCCAGCGTGTCCGCCGTCTGTGTCCGCGTCGTTGCCGGGCCGGCCCGTATCATCTTCCGTTCGGCGTCGGTGAAGCCGGCCAGGACCAGGATGCGGACCCGGTCCGCTTGCCGGTCGGCGAGCACCATGCCTTCCGCGCCCAGCGTCCGCAGCGCGATCGCGGCCGCGTCGCCGAAGTCCGCTAGCGTCACCGCGGCCGCCAGGGCGGCGCCCAGTTCGCCGTTCACCGCGTCGGCCACGGGCAGTGGCGCGGCCGCCGACGGCCGGGCGAACGGGGCGGCGGTGGCCGGGGTCACGGTGCCGATCGCGCGAAGCCCGCCGGTGCGAGGGTCGGCGATCACCTGGCCGCGGGTCCGCAGAACGCGGGGCGGCCGCGGATAGGCCGATGTCTCGTAGCGGATGTCGTAACCCTCGCGTCGCGAGTCCGCGGTGGGGGCGGGCCCCCCCGCGCGCACCCCCGCCCCCCCCCCCCAGACACACAACGAGGAGGACC
>Ga0302314_10000922_pt1 | contig 54891 bp, 41 predicted proteins | sample III_Palsa_N2_3_FD_200533 | JGI IMG/M metagenome (GOLD analysis project Ga0302314, IMG submission 200533) | Peat permafrost microbial communities from Stordalen Mire near Abisko, Sweden - III_Palsa_N2_3 | ecosystem: Environmental > Terrestrial > Soil > Palsa > Peat permafrost | place: Sweden... | reverse complement strand
ACCGCGTCAGCCTGGCCAGCGAATTGTCGTTCATCTGCCTGGCCAAGCGCAGGAACGAGCCGGTGATCGCCGCCGTGTTTGCACTGCTTGACTCGCTCTGGCATTGAGTTTGCAATCATCCCTGCCTGTGGATAAAGCTCGGGACATCTCTTGCATGCTCTGTGTAAAAGCCGCCGGTTTTCCCAATCGCGTTTTTTGTCCACCTTCCATCCTTGGATATCCGTGTTGTTATTCGCGACTTGTCCTTGCCGTAAGCAATTGAAATCACACCGTATACCTTGCTTATCCACAGAAACAGGCCGACGTTAACTATTACTATCAAAGATATATCTTACTAATCTGTTTAAACCAACACCTCATCACCGGCCAGGATCGCTCCATGAACACCACTCCCATCCGCTTAGGCATCGTCAGTGCCCTGCACCAGGAACAAGCCGGCCTGTTCGATTTGATGACTGATCGCGAAACGCATCACGTCGGCATGCGCGACTATGTTCAGGGTCGTTTATGGAACATGGAATGCGTCTGCGTGCTTTCACGCATCGGCAAGGTGGCCGCTGCAGCGACCGTGGCGACCTTGATCGAACGCTTCAAGGTCACCCACGTGGTCTTCACCGGCGTGGCCGGGGCGATAGCGCCAGAGGTCAGGGTGGGCGATATTGTCGTGGCCGACAGCCTGGCGCAGCACGACATGAACGCCGCGCCGCTGTTTCCGCCTCTGGAAGTGCCTTTGCTTGGCCAATCGCACTTTGCCAGCGACAAATTCATGACCGAACGCTTGCTGTCGGCAGCCCGGGCCTTCATCGAGCAAGACTTCGACCACGCGATCTCCGCTGAAGACCGGCAAAGCCTGCAGCTGCACAAGCCGGCCATCCATCAGGGCTTGATCGCCAGCGGCGATCAGTTCATCCATGAACGCGCAAAGGCTGCGGCGCTGGCCCATGCCTTGCCGGGTTTGCTGGCGGTGGAAATGGAAGGCGCTGCGGTGGCACAGGTGTGTTTTGAATTCGGCTTGCCGTTTGCCGTAGTCCGCACGATTTCCGATGGCTCGAACGAGGATTCGCCGATGAACTTCGTCCATTTCATCGAACGCGTCGCTTCTCCCTATGCGTTGCATATCGTCCGGCATTTATGTAGCGGCGATTGGAAGCCCAGGCCGGCGCAGTTTTAATATGGTTATTGATATATACAAATAGTAGTAACAGTTAACACCTTGCCATTTCTGTGGATAAGCCGCAAAAAACGATAAGAATCAACATCTTGAAATCCGGATAAGGCGGGAATAAGCCGTGTATCGGACAAGGATGGATATTGAATAAAAAGGGGGCATGGGAAAAAGTGGCGCTTGTGCACATCCGGCGCAAGACTTGTTCGACCACTTATCCACATGCCCAATTGTGCTTGAAGCCGCTACGGCACGATATTTACCTTGAGCGGCGCGGCCCAGCTCTTGTCGGTATCGTTGTAATACAGGTAGGCCGATGAAGCGGGGCCGGTATAGCTGCCCGGTACAGTGGCCACGAGGTCGAGCGGCAATTGCTTGACTTCACCGGGCTTGAGATCGTCGAAATAAACAATCACTTCGCGGGCGCGCGTTTCAAAGAAGGCGATGCTGCCCTTTTCGCGCAATTCCTTGAGCTGCCAGTTTTGAAAGCGCAATCCCGCCGGGATGCCGATCCGCGCCAGGGTCATGGGCTGGCCGGTCTTGGCGCGGTTGGACAGCAATGCCGTCAGGCGCACGGTTTCCCCCATCTTCAGTTCGGTCTTCGCCAATGTCGTACCCAAGGCCACGAGCGCTTCCTTCGACGACGCCGGCTCCGTGCTGCGGTATTCGATGGCGAGAGAATACGGTAGTGCGTCGCCGTTGCTCGACTTCAGGCTGATCTGGTGCTTGCCGGGCGTCAGTTGCTTGTCGAAACCCTTGAACACCAGCGCATCCTTTTGCCCCGCAGGATAGGATTGCTGCGCCACCACGACGCCGTCGATCGACAAGGTGATCGTTCCCGGTGCCGGGGCAATCCGCGTCGCGCTGTCGAATGCACTCATCGCTTTCAGGGCCAGCACGGTGGCCTGCGTCGTGCCCCATTGACCGAAGCCGCCACGGTTGTTTTGCAGCCACGCCACGGCAACGCGGCTTTGCTCCAGATGCTCTCCGCTACGGAGCAGGGCCAGGATGGCCAGCGAGGTGGTTTCGATATCGAGGTTGATCCCGCCGCTCTTCGTGATCGATTCGCGCGCGCCGCTCCAGACGCCCGATGCGGATTGCATCGCCGCGAGCCGGTTTGCTGCCGCGAGCCCGGCTTTGAAGCTTGCCGACCCACGCGGCGTCTGCAGCAAGGTGCCCGCGGTCAAGGCCAGCAGATAGGGGTCTTGGGTAGCGGCCGCGATTTGCTGGCTGCGGGAGAGTTCCTCGACCAGGCCGTTTTGTCCGGCAGTGGTCAAGGCCCAGGTGATGTAGGCGTCCGTCACGTCAGCTCCCGCGCGTCCGAAGCTGTCGAGCGCCGCGCCATCGCGCAGATACCCGCCTTTGCCGTCGCGCCGCGACTTCAGCCAAGCAGCGGTGCGCGAAAGCATCGCTGGATCGACCGAACCATAGACGCCCTGCATGTCGGAAAATTCCAGCAAGCCGTAGGCCGTCAACGCTTCGTGGCCCGGGTTGCGGCCGAACCATTCATAACCCTTGGTCGGCGATTCAAAGCCGGTCAGCATTTTGTAGCCGCTGTCGAGCAGCTTGTCGGTGCGCGCCATCAACGCCGGGTCGGCCACGTCGTGCACGCGCAGGTATTGCATGATCATGACGTTGGGGTAATTGCTCGAGGAGGTTTGCTCGAAACATCCACCCGGTTGCCGCAGCATGCCCTCGAGGCCCGATACCATGCTCGACAGCGGCGAGACATAAACACGCACGCTGGCCTCGATGCTGCCCGGACGCGCCCCGTTCAATGCGACTTCCTGCACGGCCTCACCCTTGATCTGCCCGGACTTTTCGATCAACTGCGGAAAGCCCAGGGGCGCAACGGGAATGCTGCGCACCACCTCATCGTGCAAGCCGGATGAGGCCGCCGCCAGGTGCACTTGCGACAGGCCGTGGGCATCAGCAACCTCAAGCGGAATGAACAGGCTCTTGCTTTCTCCCGGCGCCAGCAATTGCTCGCCGGACTTGCCGGCCGTCAGCTTCATCAATTCGCCGAATTCGGCGTTGAGCGTGACACGCTGCGGCTTGTCGCTATCGTTGGTCAGCGTGATGGGCACCAGCGGCCGGTCACCGGCCGACACTTCGAGCGGCAATTTGGCTGCCAGTGAAAACGGCAGCGAGGATTTGAACACCGTTTCATCGCGCCCGGCTACGCCGCGCCCGACGCCTTCGGTCGATACGCGGAACGAGGTGACGGCGTCCGACAGGACAAACTTGACGTGGGCCTGCCCTTTTGCGTCGGTCTGCACTGACGGCGCCCAGAAAACGGTGTCGCGGTAGTCGTCGCGTGGACCGGCATAGTCAGGCTCGAAAACCGGCAGGGGGAACACCCTGACCGGCGCCCATTCTTCGGGCTGGTAGCGCGGCATGGCGATCTTTGTCGCCGCACGGGCGAAATCGCGGTCGACGCGAAACGCCGGCTTCGCTGCGGGCGGGATCTCCACGGCCTGGACCGGCTGGATCACGTCGGCCACGGCGAATTCTGCAGCAGGAGCCGCTTCCAAGGGGACATTCTGCCGAACAGGTGCTTGCGCCTCGAGCAGCAGGCCTCCGGCGGCCTCGACCCTGAGTGGAGGTGGCGCCGCCATTACCGGGGCAGCGGGCATAGGCCGTTGCGCGAGGTCCTCGGCAGGGATGACTTGTATCGGCGAAGGTGTTTCCACATCAGCCCTGCGGACGGCTGCGCCGGTGATCTCGACCCTGAGCGTCGGGCCCTGCCCGGAAGCAGCCGACCTGACCGGCGGCGGCGCGGGCAACACGGCGTTCATGACCGGCAGCCAATCGAAGCGGCGATAACCGCGTACGCCAAGCAAGAGGTCGAGTCCGGCGGCGCTTTTTTCTTCCGTCAGGTCGAGATAGAAATTGGGCTCCTCGATCTTGCCCGGCAGTTCCGGCTCGAGCAATAGCTTGGACAACAGATTGCCGCTCTTGTCGTCGGCAAAGGAAACCACCGTATCGTCGACCACGGCCAGCGCCAGTTCCGCCGGCACCGGTTTGCCCGAAGGCAGGCGGGTCGTGATGGTCAGCCCGACTTCCTTGCGCGGCGCATAAAACTTGCCGTCGGGTTCGACCTGCACCTGCAGGCGTTCGCGCCGGTTGCGAAATACCAGGCGCTCGGCAAGCGGGTTCAACTTGCCGTCGAATACGGTCACGCGGGCGATGCCGGCCGCGCTTTGCAATGCAGGATCGCTGTTGGCAAGATAAATGACGCCCGGCCTGGTCGGTCCGGCCACCACGCTGCCGCTGTCAAACAGCCGCTCGCGCAGCGTGGCCAGTACCGTCACCTTTTGTGTCTGCGTGCACAGCACGCCGACGCGCATCGCCTTGACGGTGCTGTCGAAATCGTCGTAGCTGTGCATCACGCAGCCGGCGGCAGCCGGTGCCGGCAAGGCGTAGCGCTCGGTAATGCCCACCGGGCGGCTGATCTCCGCCGAATAGCTGCGCCCCGCTGCCGGCGTGAAGGCGGTGCGGCCCAGCCCGTTTTTCAGCGTGGCGAACGTTGCGACGGTATTGCCGAGATCGTCCACCAGCCGTCCTTCCACGTCAGCCGGTTTGCCCAGCGGCGTCTTCGCTTCGAAATACACGCGCGAGGGCAAGCCTGCAACCAGGTCGCCGCCCTCGGGGAAAAACGACAGCGCCATCTTGTGTTGCACGATCGGGATGGTCTTGGAAATCGATTCGGTCACGCCGCCCTCCTGGACCAGGATGGTCAGGAGGCCGTCGCCTGCGTCGAGCTTTGCGGGCAGGTTGAACTTGACCATTGCGGTCCCGTCGGCGGCGGTGCTGGCGCGTACGCGCGGCAGATCCACGCCGTCGACGCGCGCCACGGCGACGATCTCCTTGCCGCCCAAGGGCTCGCCGGTCGGGCGCTTGATCTCGACGGTGGCGCCGACCTGCTCGCCGGCGCCATAGGCTTTCCTGACGAATTCCAGGGTCTTCTTGATACGTGGCGCTTCATAGGCCGAGACGACCACGCTGCGCTCGAAGGACTGGCCGTCCCAGGCCGTGGCGCGCAAGGTGTATTCGCCGCCCTGCGCGTGTTCGGGCAGATCGAAATCGCCGCCGGCGCTGCCGCCCTCCATGTGCAGCTTCTTCTTCATCACCACCGCGCCCTTGGGCGACACCAGTTCCACATGCATCGCTTGGGGATGGCGGCGATCGTCAAAAGATCGCGCCGACAATTCCCAGGTCTTGAACCAGACGGTTTCGCCGGGCCGATAGAGCGGCTTGTCGGTTTGTAAATAAAACCGGTCGGTCGCGTTGCCGTCGAAAAAATAGGCGATACGTTGCGGCAGGTCGGCCGTGCCGGCGGCTTTGGCACGCAGCGTCGGCGCCGGCGCGCGCTCGGCTTGCGCCAGCGGCTGGAGCGGCTTGCTTGAGGCGGCTGGACTACCGTTGACCGTGGCTGCCATGGTGGCTTGCGCCGCCAGCATGGCGCTGAAAAGCAAAGCTATCGAGATGCGCATCGCGTCACTCCCTCTGTTCAAGTTCGAATTGGACGACGCCAAGCCGCGCTGCGGCAATTTTTGCAGCGCTGGATGGGCGACGAGTTCTGAAACGAACGGGGACTGGATTCGGGGTTAAAGCGGATGCGAAAAGTTGGCGCGGACGCGCAGAAAAAAGGCAGATCGCGACGATCTGCCTTCAAGACGGCAAACCCGAATTATCTCCGGGTGCGTTTTTCCCCAGCCAAATCAGGCACCCAGCGTCATCAGGCTCGCGTTGCCGCCGGCAGCGGTGGTATTGACGCACAAGGCGCGTTCCGCCACCAGGCGCCACAGGGGAATGGCTTGCTCGGCACGGCATTCCACGATATTGACGATGGCGCCGTCGCGCGCGGCCAGGAGCGGGTGCAATTGCTTCAGGTTGGCGCCTTCAGCCAGGGCAAAGTCGAGCGGCGTGGCCGACAGGTCATTTTCCACCTTGATCGCCTTGCGCACCACCTCGGGCAAGCCGCTTGGAATCAGCTTTTCATTGGCCCCGCGCACCACCGGCGTATTGTGTGTGGCCAGCACGGCGGCCAATTGATTGAGCAAGACGTCGACGCGCGTCGCCTCGCACAGCACGCGGCCGCGCGGCGCAAACGATAGCGTGTTGCGCTCGCCGGTCGGGCCCGGCAGGAGCAGGCTGGTATCGATCGGGCTGCCATGCAGATATTGTTCGCCCAGTGCGGCGCTATGCTCGTGGCCGTGCGTGCGCGCCCATTCCAGCAGCGCTTCCGCGGCCGGGATGCTGGCCTTGGGCGCGGCTGCCTGGTGGATCGTGTGCGCGCCGACCTTGATCGCGGGATTGCGCTGCAGGCGCTTCAGGTAGAGCGGGCCGCCGGCCTTGGGGCCGGTGCCGGACTTGCCTTCGCCGCCGAACGGCTGCACGCCGACTACCGCGCCGACGATGTTGCGGTTGACGTAGATATTGCCGACATGCGCGCGCGCCGTGATGAAGTCGATGGTCTCGTCGATGCGCGAGTGAATGCCCAGCGTCAAGCCGTAGCCGGTGGCGTTGATGGCGTCGATCAGCGCCGGCAAGCCGTCGCGCGTGTAGCGCAGCACGTGCAGCACGGGGCCGAACACTTCGCGCTTGAGTTCGGCGATCGAGGCGATCTCGACCACGGTCGGCGCGACGAAGGTGCCGTGATCAGCGCCATCGGGCAGCGCGAGCTGGAAAAAGTTCTTGGCCCGGGCCTTGATGCGGTCGATATGGTTCAACAGGTTTTGCTGCGCTTCGGCATCGATCACCGGGCCGATGTCGACGGCAAGGCGGTCCGGGCTGCCCAGGCGCAATTCCTGCATCGCACCCTTGAGCATGATCAAGGTCTTGTCGGCGATCTCGTCCTGCAGGCACAGGATGCGCAAGGCCGAGCAGCGCTGGCCGGCGCTGTCGAATGCCGAGTTGATCACGTCCTGCACCACCTGCTCGGGCAAGGCGGACGAATCGACGATCATGGCGTTTTGCCCGCCGGTTTCGGCGATCAGCGGAATGTCGCAATTTTCTTCCACGGCGCGGCGCGCCAGTGTGCGGTTGATCAATTGCGCGACTTCGGTCGAACCGGTGAAGATCACGCCGCGCACGCGCGCGTCCGCCGTCAGCTTGGCACCGACGGTTTCGCCGCGGCCCGGCAGCAGTTGCAATGCGGCGCGCGGCACACCGGCTTCATGCAGCAATTGCACGGCGCGCCAGGCGATCAACGGCGTCTGCTCTGCCGGCTTGGCCAGCACCACGTTGCCGGCGGCCAGCGAAGCGCTGATTTCGCCGGTAAAGATCGCCAGCGGAAAATTCCACGGGCTGATGCACACCACCGGACCGAGCGCCAATGCGTTTTGCGTGCCGCGGATCTGAAGTGCGTAATAATGCAGGAAGTCGATCGCTTCGCGCACTTCGGCAATCGCGTTCGGCAGCGACTTGCCGGCTTCGCGCACGGCAATGGCCATCAGTTCGGACTGGTTTTCCTCGAACAGCTCGGCGGCGCGCACCAGGATCGCGGCGCGTTCGGCCGGCTCGCGCGTTTGCCAGTCGGTGGCATAGCTTGAAGCCGCTGCCAACGCAGTTTCCATATCTTGTGCATCGGCTTCGATGACCGAGCCAACCACGTCGCGCCGGTCGGCCGGGTTGCAAACGGAAGCGGCCTTGCTCGCGCTGACGGCGCCGTCGATCAAGGGCTGCGCATGCCATTGCTGCGCGCCGATTTGTTCATAGCTGGCGGCGAGCTTGCGCAGCACATTTTCATTGCTCAAGTCCACGCCCGAGGAATTCCCGCGCTCGTTGCCATAGAGTTGCGGCGGCAGCGCGATATTGGGGTGCGCTGTGCCGTCGAGCTTCTTCGAGGTCTCGAACGGATCGGCGATCAGGCTGTCGATGGCGACGCTTTCATCGACGATCTGGTTGACAAAGGACGAGTTGGCGCCGTTTTCCAGCAAGCGGCGCACCAGATAGGCCAATAGCGTCTGGTGCGAGCCCACCGGGGCATACACGCGGCAGGGTTTGTTCAGCGCATCCTTGCCCACGACCTGGTCGTACAGCGTTTCGCCCATGCCGTGCAGGCATTGAAATTCATAGTCGTCCACCTTGCGCTCTTTCGCCCAGTTGTAGATCGTGGCCAGCGTATGCGCGTTGTGCGTGGCGAATTGCGGATAGATCGCATCGGTCGCGTCGAGCAGCTTGCGCGAGCAGGTCAGGTAGGACAGGTCGGTGTAGACCTTGCGCGTATAGACCGGGTAGGAGGTATGACCATCGGTCTGCGCGCGCTTGATTTCGGCATCCCAGTAGGCGCCCTTGACCAGGCGGACCATCAGCTTGCGCCCGTTCTTGCGCGCGATATCGATCACGTAGTCGAGCACGAAGGGGCAGCGTTTCTGATAAGCCTGCACCACGAAACCGATGCCGTCGAAACCGGCCAGATCGGGGTCGCGCACCAGCGCTTCGAGCATGTCGAGCGAGAGTTCCAGGCGGTCGGTTTCTTCGGCGTCGATGTTCAAGCCGATGTCGTATTGCTTGGCCAACAGCAGCAGCGCTTTGAGCTTGGGCAGCAGCTCGTTCATCACGCGTGCGCGCTGCGCGCGCGAGTAGCGCGGATGCAAAGCGGAGAGCTTGACCGAAATGCCCGGGCCGTTCTTGATGCCGCGCCCGTTCGATGCGCGGCCGATGGCGTGGATCGCCTTTTCATACGACGCGTAATACAGTTCGGCATCGTGCGCCGTCAGCGCCGCTTCGCCGAGCATGTCGTAGGAATAGCGATAGCCGCGCGTCTCGTTGTCGCGGCTGTTGGACAATGCCTCGTCGATGGTCTGGCCTGTGACGAACTGGTTGCCCAGCATGCGCATCGCCAGGTCCACGCCCTTCCTGATCAGCGGTTCGCCGCCCTTGGCGATCAGCTTGGTCATCGCGCTGCCCAGCCCTTGCTCGCTATTGGTCGACACCAGCTTGCCCGTGATCAGCAAGCCCCAGGTGGCGGCGTTGACGAACAGCGAAGGCGATTCGCCCAGGTGCCGCTTCCAGTCGCCCTTGCTGATCTTGTCGGCAATCAGGCGGTCGGCGGTCTGGTGGTCGGGAATGCGCAGCAAGGCCTCGGCCAGGCACATCAGTGCCACGCCCTCTTCGGACGACAGCGAGAATTCGTGCATCAAGGCATCCACGCCCGAGGCCCGCGTGCGCTTGCTGCGCACCGCTTCGACGAGGTTGCGCGCAAGCAGCTGCGCTTCAGGGCGCGGACGCGCATCGTCGCCCAGTTGCGCCAGCAGCCAGTGCACCGCTTCGCGCTCGTCGCGCCGGTAGGCGGCCGTGATGGCGTCGCGCAAGGGGGATGCCGGCGGCAGGATTTCGGCGGCGAATGCAACGAATGCCGCGGCGAATGCTTGTGAGGGGTTAGCCGGGTCGGTGGCCCGGATCGTGCTTATAGTCATATTGATCTCGTCAGATGGCTGTATAGCCAAGAATTCTTCGATAGCCGGCCGGAGTAATGTAAGGTCGCTGCGGGCAAGCAATTGATTCGATTGTAAAGGCGAATCTTCTGGATTAATTCTGGTATTGCCGGGGACTATCGAAATTTTCTATTTGGTGAGAAAATTCCACCAAATAAAATTTTTCCCGAGGCGCCTCGATGCTCGACAAGATCAGCAAGAAAATATTAGCCGAATTGCAAAATGACGGGCGGATCAGCAATGTCGAACTGGCCTCGCGCGTCAACCTCTCCCCTGCCGCCTGCCTCGAACGGGTGCGCAAGCTGCAGGAAGCCGGGTATATCCTTCATTACACGGCGCAGTTGAATCCGCAATTGCTCGACGTGTCGCTCCTGGTGTTCATCGAAGTCGTGCTCGACCGGACCACGCCGGAAGTGTTCGAAGCGTTCAAGCGTAGTGTGCAGGTAATCCCCGAGGTGCTGGAGTGCCATATGGTGGCGGGAGGGTTTGATTACCTCGTTAAAGCTCGGGTCAAGGATATGAATGCCTACCGCGAATTCCTCGGCAAGTCGCTCCTGCAATTGAAGGGCGTTAGGGAGACCCACACCTATGCGGTGATGGAGGAAGTGAAGAATACTTCGAAGTTGCCGATACGTTGAATCCTGGTGTCCAAAGGCGCACCTGATTTCCCGGCAATTTCCGGCACAGGTTCGTTTGCGATTAGCCGATAGGGCCGTGTTCAGCGAATACTCCGTCCCAGTAGCCTTTACCTTCCTTCGCGTCTTGCTGCCATCTCAGAGCTTCCTCAAAAAACATACTGAGCCTGCCCGGCAGTTCTTGCTTTATGTACTCGTGTTGACCCTCAGGTGCAAGCTCGGCATTTGAGTTCAATGAAGCAATAGTCGCGGCGATCAAGCAGGCATCGGAAACCTCGTAGCTTATGCGTGTGCTAACGAAAACTCACCTGCCGTCAGTAGTCGGTTGGTTGCCTACCCGGGTCTCTTCAAATAGCAAAAGCAGCTCTCGAAAGTTGCACAATTTTCCGCTATATTGCACCAATAGTATGAAAAATTGTATTACTGGCGTTGACTTAGGAGCGTGCATCATGGGAACAGTACGTAAAACCATCACTTTGACAGACCAGCAAGACGACTGGATAAAAGCTCAAATCGATGCCGGGCGTTACACCAACGACAGCGAATACATCCGTGACCTGATCAGACGCGAACAGGAACGTAGTGCTGAAGTGGAAGCCATTCGCGCAGCGCTTATGGAAGGAGAAGCCAGCGGCGAAGCCAGGCCTTTCGACCTTGCCGCTTTCAAGCAGTCGATGCGGGCAAGACATGGCTGAATATCGCCTCACACCTGCTGCTGAGGAGGATCTTGAGGCGATATGGGAGTATACCTGCCAGGAGTGGAGCATGGATCAGGCGGATCGTTACATCGAGCAAATGACGACTGTCTTCGCCGAACTGGCACAATCACCCAAGATTGCCCAGGCGTGCGAACACATCCGGGCAGGGTATCGCCGCTATGGCATCGAGCGTCACGTGATCTACTTTCGTATTGCAACGGATGGCATAGCGATCGTTCGCATTTTGCATGAGCGCATGGATGCTTCACGTCGCCTGTAAAAATCATCCATGCCGCATCGCCGTCCGCGTAGACGTATCATCCGCCACCATCCGACTCAAATGATCGCGCAGCCAACGATGCGCCGGGCTACGCGCATCGCGTTCATGCCAGAGCATGTCGACGTGGACGTCAGGCAGCTTGAACGGCAACTCCTTCGATATCAGGGAACCCGTCATGCCGGTCGAGCCGATCAGGTGGCGCGGCAGCACGGTAATCAGATCCGAACTTGCCACCACGCGGCCGGCGGTGAAGAATTGGTTGACCGTCAGCAGGATGCGCCGTTCGCGGTTCAGTTGCGCCAGCGCCTCATCGGTCAATCCGTGGGCGCGGCCGGAGAAACTCACCAGCAGGTGGTTGGCCGCGCAGTAGGCGTCCAGGGTCAGTTCTTGCGTGGCCAACGGGTGGTTCTTGCGCATGACGCACACGTATTGGCCCGAATATAGCCGCTCGTGGCGGATCGGGGTGTAGGGGCCGCCGGATAACTGCGCCACCACGCCGGGGAAGAAGCCGATGGCCAGATCGATGTCGCCGCGCAACAGCATCGGGCGCGGCTCGCGCGTGGTCAATGGCACCATGCGCACGTTGACGCCGGCGGCGTCGCTTTCGATCGAGCGCACCAGGGCCGGCAGCCAGAGCACGGCGGTGGCGTCGGCCATGGCCATACGGAAGGTGGCTTGCACCTTGGAGATGTCGAATTCGGTGGGCGCGACGGCCGCTTCGAGTTCGGATAGCGCGCGCCGTACCGAGGGCCAGAGTTCCTCGGCGCGCGGCGTGGGCTTGACGCCGTGCGCGGTGCGCATCAGCAATTCGTCGCCCAACGCGTCGCGCAGGCGTTTCAACGCATTCGACACGGCCGGCTGGGTCATGGCCAGACGGTTGGCGGCGCGCGTCAGGTTTTGCTCGGTCATGACCGAGTCGAACACACGTAGCAAATTCAAATCGAGTGTAAGGAAACTCATGATCGCGACTTCAAGTTAAATGTTATACGGAAAAATAATAACTGATATTCGATTTAAAAATTGGGAACATAACTCTAATGTCGATATACTGCGATGCAGCAATGACGATACATGACAAAAGAAATCTTTGTCCGGACCATTGAAAAGTCGAACAGCGGTACCGATATCTGTCTTGTAGCAGTGCCCCAATGTCTCCTCCTCCCTCCTAAGGAAGGATTTAGTCCCGCGTAATCACTTACGCGGGCTTTTTTTTGCCCGCTCTCGCTCCTTTTGCTGTCGCATCTCTCCGGTTCTTCCCCAATTACCTTTCTTCGATGCAAATTCGATGCCAGATCAAGACGACGAGTGATTTCCTTGCCGAAACGATAAATGCCATCAAGATATGCGATTGGTGAATGATAATTATAAGAAATGAGAATTGGAAATATAACTTGGGCGTCACTATACTGCTATGCACAATAGAGAAAATTGAATAGCGGAAAGGAAAAAATCATGTTCACCTCAATCCTGAGTATCGATTACCCGGTTCAAGCCCTGCAAACCATCGCCGGCTCGGCAGCCATGTACGCACGCCCCTTGTTCGGCCTGGGCGCGCTGGCAACGTTTCTGATGATGTTCAAGCCCATGGTCGTGGGCGTGCTGCAGGCAATCCGCCTGGTGTTCAGCCCACGCCTGACGCTGGAAGAGCGCAACAGCCGCCGTACGCTGCAAGGCGTGCTGATGCTGAACCGCATGGCACGCGACATCGAGCAATTCGAGCCGAACCAGGCTGCCGAATTGCGTCAACTTGCCTCGCGCTGCTGATTCTGCCTGACCCGGCGTAACATTTCGGCGGCCTCCTCCAAGGCCGCCGGAACGTCCGCGCTCATGCCCTCGGCATGGCACTTCCGTCCGCATACTTCCCCACCTCATTTGCGTCACTCCGCTACGCGTTGTTGAGTCGCAAGCGCCCTTGCTGTCGAAAACATTGCACTTTTAGCCATTTCTCCCCTTTTTTCAATTCGTCACGCCATCGACATTAAAAGGGAGCACAATAGGCCGTATGCGGATACGATTCGCAGTTGTCGCAACATCTCGTCGCGTCATGTCGACACGTAGGTCGCGACGTAGTTTCCTGCAATTTCCGGAGGCGAAAACTTGGGCCGATTGATCAAGAATAATTACTCGAACATCGCACAATTGAAAGAATTGACGACGATCCCGCCAATGACAGCCGAGCAACATGCTGCCGTGATGCGCAAACGGATCGAACATCGTCGCAAGCTGGAAGAGGCCAGGGAAATGAAGCTCGCCACGGACGATGTCTTCATCCCGCAGCCGCGCTGAACCCGGTTTCTAGAAATCTGTGAAAAACGGCGTTGCCAACAACGCCGCACCGATGATCGTCAGCAGGTAGGGATTGCTGGTAAACATCGGGTAAAGACCCAGCAATACGCCACACAGCATGGGCGCGAACTTCTGCTGCCGTTTACCGTAGACGAAGTAGGCCATGCCGATCACGCCGGCGATGAAACCAATGATGAGGCTGCTCAAGATAGTGGCTCCAGACGTTGACCATACGATAGCACGCAAGCGACACCGATAACAGGCTCGCGATTTTCTGGCAATTTCGCCGTGTAACCAAGTGGAACAAGTTGCGAAAACCGCGCTTGCGGTAGACTGTTGCCATCACCTATGACGTCCCGGGATTGGCCGATGGGCTTGATGCATGCGATAGGAAGCGAGATCCGGCGCCGCGCAGGCACGGCGGCGTTGCTGACAATCCTGACCCTGGCCGGCCCCCTGGCTGTGCAAGCCGAAGAACGCCTGTCGATCTCGCTGGCGGCGAACGATTATCCGCCGCTGATTGTGCAAAACGAGTCCGGCGGCGGCAGCCTGTCGCGGCTGGTCGTCGAAGCCTTTCGCCGCGCCGACGTCGACGTCACCATCACCTATGTGCCGAACAACCGCGCCATCAGCGGCGTGATGCTCGGTTTATACGACGGCAGCTACGGCTGGGCGCACGCGCCCGACCGCGACCGCAAGCTACTCTACTCGGCCACGCCGATCTACACCTTTCGCATGGTGTTCTTCCAGCGCCGCGGCGCTGAAGTCGCCTGGAAATCGCTGGCCGATCTTGCGCCCTACAAGATCGGCGCGACCCTGGGGGACCACTATTCCGACGAATTTTCCGCTCTGCAGGCTAGCGGAAAATTACATGTCGACTTTGCCAACGACGACGTCACCAACATGCGCAAGCTTTCGATCGGCCGCATCGACCTGTTTGCCATGGAAGAAAGCGCCGGCCGCCTGCTGATTCACGAGGCCTTCGACCCGGCCGAGCAGGAAAAACTGGTGGCGCAAGCCAATCCGATTTCGACCATCCCGAGCTTTTTTGTGGTCAACCGCAACAATCCGCGTGCGCGTGAATTGATCGAGCGCTTCGAGCGCGGCTTGCGCCTCTTGGCGCAAAGCGGCGATTTGCCGAAAGTGTTGGGAGAAGGAGACTTGAGCGGCTTCAAGGCGCTTGTCCATTCGTTGGAACAGGAGCACCATTAACAGGCTGCGTTCAAGAACCTATTTCAAAATGAGCAGGGCGTTGTTGCCGGGGGCGGCCATCCGTATCCTAGCCGTACTATCGTACTGTCTACGTCGCGGCGCCTAGCCCTGCTCATTTTGAAATAGGTTCGAAGACAAATACGAAGGGCCGTTCGGTCCATGAGCGGGGAGGAAATGCGATGCGCCATCGAATTTCAATCTGCCTGTGTCAACGCCACATTTCCTGGTGCGCGCTCGGCCTTGCACTGACCGCACTATCCTTTTCCGCCGCAGCGCAGACCGCCGCGCCCGCCGCGCAAAACGATAACCAGGACGTAACGGCCACGCCGTCGCAGGTCGTGGTCACCGCGCAAAAACGTTCCGAGCTGCTGCAAAGCGTGCCCATGAGCGTGACCGCGCTCGATGCGGAAGACATCGAACACATGGGGATCGAACGCCTCACCGACCTGGCGCGCGAAGTGCCGGGCCTGACTGTCGTCTCGGCCGGGCCGGGGCAGAACATCCTGATCATCCGCGGCATTTCGTCCACCGCCGGCACCGCCGGCACGGTGGGCTATTATCTCGACGATACGCCGATCTCGGCATCGAGCAATGCTTCGCTCTTGTCGGCACGCGGCTTGATCGATCCCTCGCTGTTCGACATCACGCGCGTCGAAGTCTTGCGCGGGCCGCAGGGCACCTTGTATGGCTCGAGCTCGATGGGTGGCACGATCAAGTACGTCACGACCCAGCCCGATCTCAACAAATTCACGGCCAAGGCCGACAGCAGCCTGTCGTATACCGACGGCGGCGGCCTGAACCGTACGGCGGACACGGCGCTGAACATCCCCTTGTCCGACAACACGGCGGCATTGCGGATCTCGGCCTTCTATCGCTATGAAGACGGCTTCATCGACCGCTATCCGATCGACCCCACGAATTACCTCGCCGCAGAACCGGGCGGCGCGCGCCAGGACAACGTCAACACCGAGCAAACCATGGGCGCGCGATTGCAACTGAAGCTGCGCTTCGGCGACGGCTGGGTCGTCAATTCCTCGCTGTACCATCAGTCGACCGCACTCGGTGCGCCATTCCAGATCGACGAGCCGCCCGGCAGCCTCGACAACCTGATCCAGACGCGGCTCGTGTCCGAACCGAGCTACCAGAACACCACGTTGGCCAACATCGCGGTACACAAATCCTTCGACGGGATGGAGCTGGTTTCCTCGACCTCGTACTACAACCGCATCGTCGACATCGACGAAGACGCGTCCAAGGTGCTGTATTACTTCTTCTCGCCGGCACCGCAAACCTACGTCTACCCGAGCGTGATGCACGGCGAATACATCAACCGCGAATTCACCGAGGAATTGCGCCTGGTGTCGGATGTCGACGGCCCGTTCCAGTGGATAGGCGGCGCGTATTACCACCACGTCGACGCGCCGCTGCAATCCTCGATTCCCGTGCCGCCCGGTTATAACGCCGCCTTCGGCACCGATTACGACAATATCTACAGCGGCGAGCGCCAGGCCAGCGTCAAGGAAATCGCGCTGTTCGGCGAAGCCACCTACAAGTTCGCAACGAACTGGAGCGCTTCGGTCGGCTTGCGCGGCTTTCGCGTGACGCAAGGCTTCGCGCAGCAGGGCGATGGGGTGTTGAACGGCGGCCCGTCGGCGGTCACGAGTTCGTCTTCCGATAGCGGCTTGAACCCAAAATTCAATGTGTCCTGGCAAGCCACGCCCGATCTGCTGCTCTACGCCACGGCATCGAAGGGCTATCGTCCCGGCGGGCCGAACAACCCGGCACCGGCGGCGGTATGCGGCAGCGAAGTCGCGTCGCTGGGCATCAGCCAAAGCGCACTGATCAAGTTTGGCGCCGACAGCTTGTGGAATTACGAAGTCGGCGCCAAATCGAGCTGGCTTGGCGGCCGCGTGACCGCCAACGGCGCGCTCTATGACATCGATTGGAGCCGCGTACAACAAGAGATCGTTTTGCAATGCGGCTTCAACATCACCGCCAACTTCGGCTCGGCCACCAGCCGTGGCGGCGAACTCGAACTGGCCTATCACCCGACCCAGCAATGGAGCCTGCGGCTGACCGGCGGCTACACGCGTGCCACGCTCGACAACGACGTGCCCGGCACCGACGCCAAGGACGGCGACACCCTGTTGAACGTGCCGCGCTGGAATGCCTCGGCCGGTGCCGAATACACGGCGCCCTTCTCGGCCGGCTACAACAGCTACACGCGTTTCGACTACAGTTACATCGGCAGCGAAAACGCCTTGTACGACCGCACCAGCCCGTTCTATAACATTGCGGGTTATGCGCAGGCGAATTTCCGCATCGGCTTGAAGAAGGCCCGGGGCGGGGCGGGATGGAGCGGCGCGTTTTATATCGACAATGTGTTCAACAAGATCGGCGAGACCGATCTGCCGACGGCGATCTCGGCGGATTTGCCGACCACCAGGCGCATTGCCGTGACCACGCCGCGCACGACGGGGATCATGTTGAGCTACGTGTTTTAGCTGTCGCGAACCACACGTTGCAGGCACATCAGCCTGGGGCCGGCTCTCGCCGCCCCCAGGCATCTTTCTCAGTGCCTAAATTCAATGCATCAGGCCACGTGGCCGACCAAATTGGATGCGCCAACGCCGTGAACTACGCCGATCAACTGGATGCCGTCGATGGTGTCGCTGGTTGAGTTGACATGGGTCTCGTAAATCGCCGCACCCTGGTTGGAATCGACGACGAAGGTATATTCACCCGTGGTTGCCGATGAAACGTTGATCGCCCGGAGGATGTTCGCCGCCGCGCCGGCAAGGTCGGTGGCATTGAATAGCGTGAAGCCAGGCAACGCGCCCAGGTCCGTAATGACGATCACACCGTTGTTGGCTACCGTGAACGTGTCGTTGCCCGAATCGCTGATGCTCTGCTCGCCGGCATTTTGCGTCACGCCGCTCAACGTCAGGGCGATATTGTCCGAAGCCGCGTTGAAATTGTTGATCGTCACGTAGTGGCTGGCGTCGGATGCCCCGGTAATCGTGGCGGCGCCGTTGTCGATATTGAAGGTGTTGCTGCCGGTACCGTTTTCGGAAATGGTTTGGTTGAATCCGGCGGCACCGGCATTCACGCTCGTCGCACCGACGGAGATGTTGACGGTGTTGGATCCGGCCTGCAGCCCGACCGCCGTCAGCGCATTTTCCTGCGCGTTCAGGCTGATCGGTGACGTGGCGTCGGCGATGTTCATGGTGTCCGTGCCGGAAGCCGCAATGGGCGAAGGGCCGGCGTGGAACAGCGCTGCCTCGGCCGAACTGACCGTCACGGTGCCGCTGCCGCTGATGGAGAGATCGACTGCGGTTCCCGAACTGGTGATCTGGCCGCCGGAAATATCGCTGTTGGCCGCAACGTTGACGGTATCGGTGCCGCTGCTGCCCAGGCTCAGGCTGCCGGTATACTCGGCGACGTTGACGTTGTAGGCGCTGCCGCCGGTTGCCGCCGAAAATTCAGTGATATTGTCCGCTGGGTTGTTGGTGATGTTGAACGTGTAGATGTCGTTGATGGTGGAGAATACAGAGGCGTTGAGATAGTAATTGCTGATGTTGGCGCTGTCGGTCACCGTGCCCTGGTCGCTGAAGGCGATGATGTAGTCGGCCGGGTTGGTGTCGCCGCCCGTCGGGAAGACGATGCCGCCGGCATGCGGCCCGGTGGTGAACTCGTTATATATTTCGGTGGTGGTGGTGCTGCCGCTGGGTACGCCGGAGGTGACGCCGGTGATCATCAATTCCAGCGTGGCCCCGCCGGAGGTGAGCGTGAAGCCGCTGAAGTCGCCGTTGGTCGGGACCTGGACGACGTCAGTGCCGTTCGCGCCGAAAGCCAGCGTTCCGCTGTAGCTGAATTGCGGAATGGCGACGATGTCGTTGCCGCCGGTAGCGCCGGTGACGTTGCTTGCGAGATTGGTCAAGGTGATGGTATTGCCCGCAGTGGACAAATCGTAGTTGCCGACGTTGCTGTTGTCGGTCACGGTTCCGGCATCGGAAAAGACGATGGTGTCATTGGCTGCGCCTGCTGTGCCGGTGAATGTGAATCCGCCACTGCCGTTGAACAGATTATATTCGGCAACGTTCAAAGTTTCCAAGCCGTCCGCGCTCAACACGAGTGCCACCGTCGCGCCGCCACTGGTGAGTGCCGTAGCGCCGCTGAGATTGCCGCTGACGGTGGCATTGAGCGTGTCCGCACCGGCCGCGCCGAACGCGAGGGTGCCGGTGTAGGCGAGCGCGCCGAGGTTGACGGTGTCGCTGCCGCTTGCGCCGCCTGTGACGTTGTCGGCCGCGTTGTTCAAGGTGATGGTATTGCCCGCAGTGGAGAGATCGTAGTGGCCCACGTCGGCGTTCGCCGTCACCGTCCCCGCATCCGAGAAGGTGATGGTATTGCCGCCGAACGAGCCGCCGGTAATGCCGGTAGCGTTGAACAGGTTGTATTCGGCGACCGACAGGGTTTCCGTGCCGGCGCCGCTCAATACCAGCGCAACGGTAGCCCCGCCGGAAGTGATGGTGCCGCTGCTGATGTCGCCCCCGACTGTCACGTGGACGGCATCGCTGCCGCTGGCGCCGAAGGCCACGGTACCTGTATAGGCAAGGGCAGCGAGATTGACGGTATCGCTGCCGCTGGCGGCGCCCGTCACGTTGTCGGCCACGTTGTTGAGCGTGATGGTGTTGCCGCCCGTGGACAAATCGTAGTTGTACACGTTGGCGTTGGCCGTCACCGTTCCCAGGTTCGAGAAGGTAATCGTGTCGGCGCCGGGCGTGCCGCCGCTGATGCTGGTGGCGTTGAACAGATTGTATTCGGCAACCGACAAGGTTTCCGTGCCGGCGCCGGACAAGACCAGCGAGACGGTGGCGCCTTCGCTTGTGATGCTGCCGCCGCTGATATCGCCGCCGACGGTGACGTGGATCGAGTCCGTGCCGCCGGAGCCGAAGGCCGCGGTGCCGGTGTAAGCGAGTGCGGCGAGGTTGACGACGTCATTGCCGGTGTCGGCGTCGCCGTTGACATTGTCGGCCACGTTGTTGAGCGTGATGGTGTCACCGGCGGAAGACAGGTTGTAGGTACCGACGTTGGAGATGGCCGTCACTGTGCCGTTGGTGCCGAATGCTATGGTGTCGGTGCCGAACGTACCCCCGGTAAACGTGATGCTGCCGGCGGTGGTGCTGGTGACGGTGTTGTATTCGACCGTGCTCAGGGTTTCCGTACCCGCTGCGGAGAGCACCAGCGCGATGTGGGCATTGCCGCCCGTGCCGTCGATGGTGCCGCCGCTGATGTTGCCGCCGACTGTGGCGTTGATGGTGTCGGTGCCGCCCGACCCGGCGTTGAGATTGAGCGTGCCGGTGTAAGTCACGCTGCCAAGGTTGATGGTCTGGCTGTCGTTGCTGGCAATGACGTTTTGCGCGGCGCCGGAAAGCGTGACGGTGTCGGCGTTGGCCGAAGTAACATAGGTTGTCACGCCGAAATAGGCGATGCCGGCGGATGACGCGGCATCCGAACCGCTGACCACGCCGGTGCCGAAGTTGAACGTAGTGGCACTATCGTTGCCGGGGGCGTCCAGGGTAAAGTTGCCGCTGCTGTCGGTCACGCTGGTGATGCCGGCCGTGACCAGTTCCGCCACCGTGCCATGGGTGGCCGACGGATAGGCCGTCAAGTCCGCGCCGGTGAGGCTCACCGTCGAAGCGGCTGTGGTGTCGTTCAAGTGGATGGTGTCGCCCGAAATGGTCAGCGACATGACCGTCGGGCCGGGCGCCGGTGTCGGCGTAGGCGTGGGGCTGATGCCCAACATATTGTCGATGGCAACCGTCGCCCCGGCCTGGTAGGCCGCCGCCGTGGTCGAACCGGTGATTCCGGCCAGGAAGGCGCGTCCATCGGCGGCGGCAACCGGGCCGCTATAGCCAGGGGTGGCGTTGTCAGTAATCAGATCTGCCGTAAACGTGGAAGCAGCGGCGATCTTGTTGGTAAAGGTGGTGGCATCGGCCGTGGCGGCGCCGAGCGCGATTTCCATTGCGGCTTCACCCGGCGTCATCGAGCCGGTCAGCAGCGCATTGCTCCAGAATTGCAGGCCGGCCTGCAAGGGCGCGCGGTCGAACAGGCTTTCGAACACGGCGGTGACGAATTGTTGTGCTTCAGAGACATTGGAGCCGATGGCTGTACCATACAGCCGGCCCGATTCAGCGCTGTCGCCGAAAGCATTGACCAGTGCCGTGATGGCCGGATTGGTGGCGTATTCGGCAGACAGGCCGGCCAGCGTGGTCGGCGCTTTGGCTGCAACCAGGGCAGCTTCGAAATTCTGCAGGCCGGTCGGATCGGCCGGTCGGCCGAAATAAGCCACGTAAAGTTCTTGGACGACTGTGGCGTAGCTGGCAGATGTGCTCATGAAGTGTTCCTAGTTTGACTGCGGTTGTTGGCTACGGCTCGCTTCGTATGGTCGTTAGCGCCGACTTGGAAGGCGGGTCATTGCTGCCGTTGGAACTCAAGAGACTAGCACACGCTGCACCGGGTATTGTTGCATTTCTGTGAAACCAAAATGTCAATTATTGATAAATAAAAAAGACATGGTTGGCGGAACGATTTCCAGCGAGCGTTCAGGCATGAGCGGGCCATGTTTTGCGGTCAATTAGGTATCAAAATGTGTCACATCGGAAAAATATTTTTCACAAAAACATATTGAAAATCGCAATAAAAAGCGCGCCGAACTTGCGTCCGGCGCGCCTTGATGAATGGGCAACGGTCAGGCGGTGAACCGCTTCTCCCGTTGCGCCTTGGTCTCGGCCAATTGCTGCGGCAGGTGGTGCCTGAGCTTGTCGAACAGCTCGCCGTGCAGCGTGAGTTCGGCGCACCCGGCTGGCCATACCGCATCTGCTAAGTCAGATGGATGTTGTGCAGGCTCGCAGTGGAAGCCACGCCGACAAACTCCGCAATGTCGACTGCCGTGGCCGCTGTCGTGTCGACCGCGCCATTGGCCAACTGCACCAGCGCCAGGTGCGCATTGCCGCTGGTATCCTCATATTCGAACAACAGGCTGGCGCCGGCGGCAGGCACCGTGCCGGAGGCGAAGGTCAAGGCATTGACGGGATTGTCGAGATACGTTGCCAATGCCGCCGCGTTGGCGAAGGTGGTGGTCCCCATGTTATACAAATCGTCGCCGACATTGGAAGTCTGCCCAGCCACGAACGTGACGATATTTTCCGTGTGCGCGGTTTGGGCGGCGATGGTGCTGACCGTGCCCGAATTGCCATAGATCGCATTGGCCCCGGTGAAATTCGCAATCGACAGGTCGAGCGTGTCGTTCGATTTCCAGTTGGTGACGTCCGTGCCGATAGCAGTCTGATACAGGGTCAAGGTGTCGTTGCCATTGGTATGGCCGGCGCCCAGATCGATGGTATCGACCCCGTTGGCGACGATGCTTGCCGTGCCGGCGCCGGAATTGAGCGTAATGGTGTCGGTGCCGTTGCTGGTGACGCTCAAGGTTGAACCGGCCACGATGGTGGCGTTGACGGTGTCGCCGCCGGTGCCGGTGGTGATGCTGATGTCGCCGCCGGCGCTGGTCGAGCTTGCGGTGAGCGTTGCGGCCGCGGTGGTGGCGCTGGCGTCGATGGTGATGGTGCCGGTGGACGAGGTAGTAGTCAGGGAGCTGATGAGCGCGCTGAAGTTGCCGCCCAGCGTAATGCTTTGGACGCCGCTGCCGCTGGTGTCTATCTGAATATTTTGCACATTGCCGAAGTTCGCAAGATCCGAGTCCACGATCGTCACCGGTGAATTCGTCCCCGGGTTGACGATCAGCGTATTGTCACTGCCGGCGGTAAAGACGATCCCCGTTGCTGAAAACAGGCCGACTTCCGCGGCGCTGATGGTTTCCGTTCCCGAACCGATGACCTCCAGGTCGACCCCGACGCCGCCGCTGGTGAAGGTGGCGCCGCTGATGTCGCCGCCCGAGTCGGCTTCAACGAAATCGGTGGCGCCGGCGCTGCCGACGGTAATGGTGCCGGTATAGGTCAAGGCACTGAGAACAAACTCGTCGCCGCCGCTGGTCCCGCTGTCGGTCACGTTGTCGGCGACATTATCCAAGCCGATGGAGGTGTCGCCGCCGGTGTAGAGGTCGTAATTGCCCACGTTGGAAATCGCCGTCACGGTTCCGGAGTCGGAGAAGGTAAGCGTATCGGTGCCCAGCGTCCCGCCGGTGAAGGTGATGCCGCCGGCATAGGCGCCGGTGGTGATCAAGTTGAATTCTTCCGTCGACACCGTTTCCGTGCCCGCAGCGGAAAGCACCAGCGCGACGGTGGCGCCGCCGCTGCTGATGGTGGCGCCGCTGATGTCGTGGCCGACCGTGCCAAGAATGCTGTCGGCACCGGACGCGCCGAAGGCGAGCGTGCCGGTGTAGGTGAGCGCCGCGAGATTGACGGCGTCGTTGCCGCTGGGGGCGCCGGTCACGTCGTCGGCCACATTGTTGAGCGTGATGGTGTTGCCGGCGGTGGCCAGATCGTAGGTGCCCACGTTGGCATTGGCCGTCACGGTTCCCGCATCCGAGAAGGCGATGATGTCGCCGCCGAACGTGCCGCCGGTGATGCTGGTGGTGTTGAACAGGTTGTATTGCGCGGTCGTCATGGTTTCCGCACCGGCTGAGCTGAAAACCAGCGCGACCGTGGTTCCGCCCGAGATGGTGCCGCCGCTGATGTTGCCGCCCGAGACATCAATCGTGTCTGCACCGGCCGCGCCGAAAGCGACGGTGCCGGTGTAGGCAAGCGCCGCGAGATTGACCGTATCGTTGCCGCTGGCTGCACCGTGCACGTTGTCGGCCACATTGTTGAGCGTGATGGCGTTGCCGGCAGTCGACAGGTCGTAGGTGCCCACATTGGAAATCGCGGTCACGGTTCCCGCGTTGGAGAATACGACGGTGTCGGTGCCGATTGCGCCGCCGGTAAAGGTCAGGCCGCCGGCATCGACGCCGGTGGTGATCAGGTTGTACTCGCCCGTAGACAAGGTTTCCGTGCCTGCCGCGCTCAACACGAGTGCCACCGTGGCGCCGCCGCTGGTGAGTGCCGTGGCGCCGCTGAGATTGCCGCCGACGGTGGCATTGAGCGTGTCCGCACCGGCCGCGCCGAACGCGAGGGTGCCGGTGTAGGCGAGTGCGCCGAGGTTGACCGTGTCGTCGCCGCTGGCCGCGCCCGCCACATTATCCGCTGCACTGTTCAAGGTGATGGTATTACCCGCAGTGGAGAGATCGTAGTGGCCCACGTTGGCGTTCGCCGTCACCGTTCCCGCATCCGAGAAGGTGATCGTATTGCCGCCGACCGAGCCGCCGGTAATGCCGGTGGCGTTGAACAGGTTGTATTGCGTCGTGGTCATCGTTTCGTTGCCGGCGACGTTGAACAGCAGCGCGACCGTGGCGCCGCCGGTATTGATCGTGCCGCCGCTGATGTTGCTGGTGCCGGCTACCTCGATGGTGTCGCTGCCGCTCGCGCCAAAGTCCACCGTGCCGGTATAGACCAGGGCGGCAAGATTGACCGTATCGGCGCCGCTGGCCGCACCGTTGACGTCGTCGGCCCCGTTGTTGAGCATGATGGTATTGCCGGCAGTGGACAGATCATAATTGCCCACGCTGGCGTTCGCCGTCACCGTGCCTGCATTCGAGAGGGTGATCGTGTTGCCGCCGAACGAGCCGCCGGTGATGCCGCCCACGTTGAACAGATTGTATTCCGCCGTATTCAGCGTTTCGGTGCCGGCGCCGGAGAGGGCCAAAGCGGCCGTCGCGCCTTGGCTGGTGACGCTGCCGCCGCTGATGTTGCCGCCCACCGTGACATCAACCGTGTCCGTGCCGCCGGAACCGAACGCGATGGTGCCGGTGTAGGCGAGCGCGGCGAGATTGACTGTGTCGGTCCCGCTGTTGGCATTACCCGTCACGTTGTCGGCAACGTTGTTGAGCGTAATCGAATTGGTGCCGGTGGCAAGATTGTAGTTACCCACGCCGGCAATCGCCGTCACCGTACCGGCGTCGGAGAACGTGACGTGGTCGGTGGCAGCCGTGCCGCTGGTGAAGGTAAGTCCGCCGGAATCGGCGCCCGTGGTGATCAGGTTGAATTCTTCCGTCGATAGCGTTTCCGTACCTGCGGCGGAGAGCACCAGTGCGACCGTGGCACCGCCGCTGGTAATGGTGCCGCCGCCAAGGTTGCCCCCGACGGTGGCGTTGAGGGTTTCCGCGCCGGCCGCGCCGAACGCGAGCGTGCCGGTGTAGGTGAGCGCGGCAAGGTTGACGGTATCGTTGCCGCTGGCTGCGCCGGTCACGTTTTGCGTGCCGGCTGAGAGCGTTACGGTGTCGCCGTGGGTGGAGGTGACATATGTCGTCACGCCCATATAGGTGATGCCGGCGGATGACGCGGCGTCGGAACCGCTGACGACGCCGGTGCCGAAGTTGAACGTGGTCGCATCGTCGTTGCCGGAGGCGTTCAGGGTAAAGTTGCCGCCGCTGTCGGTCACGCTGGTGATGCCGGCGGTGACGAGTTCGGCCACAGTACCGTAGGTGCCCGACGGATAGGCGGTCAAATCGGCGCCGGAGAGGGTCACGGTCGATGCGGCGGTGGTATCGTTCAAGTGGACGCTGTCGCCTGGGATGGTCAGGGACAAGGTTGTCGCGCTGGGCGTCGGCGTCGGCGTGGGGCTGATGCCCAGCATATTGTCGATGGCGGTCGTCGCGCCGGCCTGGTAGGTGGCGGCGGTGGTCGAACTGGTGATTCCGGCGAGAAAGGCTCGTCCATCTGCGGCGGCCACCGGGCCGCTATAGCCAGGCGTCAGGTTGCCGGCGATCAGGTCTGCAGTGAAGGTCGATGCGGCGGCGATCTTGTTGGCAAAGGTGGCGGCATCGGCCGTGCCGGCCCCGAGCGCGATTTCCATCGCCGCTTCGCCCGGCGTCATCGAGCCGGTCAAGAGGGCATTGCTCCAAAACGTCAGGCCGGCCTGCAAGGGGGCACGGTTGAACAGGTCTTCGAACACTGCAGTGACAAATTGCTGTGCCGCACCAGCGCCGGCGCTGATGGCGGTGCCATACAGCCGCCCCGATTCGCCGCTGTCGCCGAAGGCGTTGACCAGCGCAGCGATGGCTGGATTGGTGGCATAGTCGGCAGACAGGCCGGCAAGCGTGGTTGGCGCATTCGCAGCAGCCAGGGCGGCTTCAAAGTTTTGCAGGCCGGTCGGATCGGCCGGTCGGCCGAAATAGGCCACGTAAAGTTCTTGTACCACCGTGGCGTAGTTTGCCGATGTGCTCATGATGTGCTCCCGGGTTGACTGCGGTTGTTGTTGAACAGCTCGTCTCGTATGGTCGCTAGCGCCGCCTGGGAAGGCACACATCGGGCGGAATTTGAACTTTAGAGCCTAGCACAGGCAAGGTGGGTATCTGTTGCCGCAACGGTACATCTGCATGTGAAATTTCCACATATAAGATGACGCATTTTGCCTTGTGATTCCTCTAGGAAACCAAAGGGATTGAGAATATCCATTGACCATCAAATTGTGTCATATTGCGGAAACATTTCTCACAATTCCTGGGGCTGGTTGTAACGGAAGGGGAATAAAAAAAGCGCGCCGGACTTTCGCCCGGCGCGCTTCCAATTAAAGACCGGGTATCAGGCGGCCAGCCGCTTTTCCAACTGCGCCTTGGTATCGGCCAACTGCTGCGGCAAGTGGTGCTTGAGTTTGTCGAACAGTTCGCCATGCAAGGCAAGCTCGGCGCGCCAGGCTTCCTTGTCGACCGAGGTCAGCATGGCGAACTGTTGCGGCGACAGGTCCAGGCCGTCCCAGCTCAGGTCTTCATAGCGGGGTGTGGTGCCGAAGATGTTTTCTTCGCCTTGCGCGCTGCCGCTCATGCGGTCGAGCATCCACTTCAAGACGCGCATGTTGTCGCCGAAGCCGGGCCAGACGAACTTGCCTTGTTCGTCGGTGCGGAACCAGTTGACACAATAAATCTTGGGCTGGGTTGCGCCGCTGGCCTTGATCTTCTCGCCCATGTTGAGCCAGTGCTGGAAGTAGTCGCTCATGTGGTAGCCGATGAAGGGCAGCATGGCGAACGGGTCGCGCCGCACGATGCCCATCTGGCCTGCTGCTGCTGCCGTGGTTTCCGAGCCCATGGTTGCGGCCATGTAGACGCCTTCGACCCAGTCGCGCGCCTCGGTCACCAGCGGCACCGTGGTCGAGCGGCGGCCGCCGAAGATGAAGGCCGAGATCGGCACGCCGGCGGGATCGTCCCAGGCCGTGTCGATGACCGGGTTTTGCGTCGCGGCCACGGTGAAGCGCGCGTTCGGGTGCGCCGCCTTGCGCCCATTTTCGCGGGCGATTTCAGGCGACCAATCCTTACCCTGCCAATCGATCAGATGGGCGGGCGCTTCCTTGGTCATGCCTTCCCACCAGACGTCGCCGTCGTCGGTCAGCGCGACGTTGGTGAAGATGGTATTCGATGCCAGCGAGGCCATGCAATTGTGATTGGTCTTGTCGTTGGTGCCCGGGGCCACGCCGAAGTAGCCGGCTTCGGGATTGATCGCGTACAGGCGGCCGTCGGCGCCCGGCTTGATCCAGGCGATGTCGTCGCCGATGGTGGTGATCTTCCAGCCGTCGAAGGTCTTGGGCGGGATCAGCATGGCGAAGTTGGTCTTGCCGCAAGCCGAGGGGAAGGCGGCGGCGATGTAATGCTTTTCACCCTTGGGCGATTCGACGCCCAAGATCAGCATGTGTTCGGCCAGCCAGCCCTGGTCGCGGCCCATGTTGGAGGCGATACGCAGCGCAAAGCACTTCTTGCCCAGGAGCGCGTTGCCGCCGTAGCCCGAGCCGAAAGACCAGATCTCGCGCGTTTCGGGATAGTGCACGATGTATTTGGTGGGGTTGCAGGGCCATGCCACATCCCGCTGGCCGGCAGATAGCGGCGCGCCCACGCTATGCACGCAGGGCACGAATTCACCGTCGCTGCCGAGCACGTCGTAGACGGCACGGCCCATGCGCGTCATGATGCGCATGTTGACGGCGACGTAGGGCGAATCGGACAACTCGACGCCGATGTGGGCGATGGGCGAACCCAGCGGGCCCATCGAGAACGGCACCACGTACATCGTGCGGCCGCGCATGCAACCGTCGAACAGGCCGTGCAGCGTGGCGCGCATCTCGGCGGGCGCCATCCAGTTGTTGGTCGGGCCGGCGTCTTCGGCATGCTCGGAGCAGATGAAGGTGCGGTCTTCGACGCGTGCCACGTCCGACGGGTCGGAGCAGGCCAGGTAGCTGTTGGGGCGCTTCGCCTGGTTGAGTTTTTTCATGGTGCCGGCGGCAACCATCTCGGCGCACAGGCGGTCGTATTCGGCTTGCGAGCCGTCGCACCAGTGGATGCGGTCCGGCTTGGTCAGGGCGGCGACCTCAGCCACCCAGTTGATCAATTTTTGCTGCTTGATGTAACTCGGTGCGCTAAGCGTGGGCACACCGCCCATGACGGGTTGATTCATCACTACCTCCAATGCCAATAAAAATTCTGCACATTCATGGCGGCATGGCAGGATCGTCGTCAGCTGATCAAAAGCGATACGGCGGTCATGTCGAAAGCGGCCGTTGACGACCGCCTCGCCCGGAAATGTAGTGCGGTGCCCCTTGTGTGTGGGCCCATTCCATTCGCGGCGAAAAGCCTGTTTCAAAGTGGTCGGAATTGAGTGTTTTTCACTCTTGATAAGACCACTTTGGACCAGACTCTTTATCGAAAAGAGTGCGCGATTGTACACCCGCGTCTTGCTATTCTGAGCCAATTACGGGAAAAAATGTAGTAAATAAGCTTGACTAATGTAGTGGGTTATTTTTATCGATTGCCAGGCTGTATATTTATTACGAAAATATTAAACATTTGCCATTCGTAAAGCCGAAAGCCATGAAAATCGCCATTCTCGACGACTATCAAGACGCCGTGCGCCGGCTCGACTGCTTCGCACTTTTGCAACAGCACGAGGTCAAGGTGTTCCAGAGTTCGGCGCGCGGCCTCGGGCAGTTGGCGATCCGCCTGGCCGATTTCGATGCGCTGGTGCTGATCCGCGAACGCACGGCGATCACGCGTCAGTTATTGGCCAAGCTGCCCAGGCTGAAATTGATTTCGCAAACCGGCAAAGCCGGCGGGCATATCGACGTGCAAGCGGCCACCGCCGCCGGCGTGGCGATTGCCGAGGGCGTGGGCGACCCGACCGCGCCGGCTGAACTGACCTGGACCCTGATCATGGCCGCCATGCGCCGCGTGCCGGCTTACAGCGAAAACCTCAGGCGCGGCACCTGGCAGACCGCCTCGCTCGATCCCGCCTACAACGGCCTGGGTCGCGTATTGAAGGGCAGGACGCTGGGTATCTGGGGTTACGGCAGGATAGGCAAGCTCGTTGCCGGCTACGCGCGCGCCTTCGGCATGCGTGTCGTGGTCTGGGGCCGCGAGGCCAGCCTGGAACGGGCGGTGCAAGATGGTTTCGAGGCCTCTGCCTCACGCGCGGCCTTCTTCGCTGAAGCGGACGTGCTCTCCCTGCACCTGCGCTTGAACGACGCCACGCGCGGCACCGTCACCGCCGCGGACTTGGCGCTGATGAAGCCCGACGCCCTGTTGGTCAACACCAGCCGCGCCGAATTGATCGCGCCTGGTGCTTTGCTCGACGCACTGCAGGCCGGCTGTCCCGGCTACGCTGCGCTCGATGTGTTCGAGAACGAGCCGTTGCCGCCCGATTCGCCTTATCTGCGCATGCCCAACGTGCTGGCCACGCCGCACCTGGGCTATGTGGAGAAAGACAGCTATGAATTGTATTTCCGCGCAGCGTTCGAGAATGTGCTGAACTTTGCCGCTGGAAAGCCTTCGGGGATTCTCAATCCCGATGCCCTGGCACGCAGCGACAATGGTTTGTAGGTCGGTGCTGAGCGCAGCGAAGCCCAACGTTGGGCGTTAGCGCGATAACAGGCGTTGATTCAATCGGCGGATGCTGGGCCGGGCATCGCTATGCTTTGCTACCGCTCAGCACCAACCTACTAGGGCAATATGACCGCGCCATGCCGGCGCACCGGCGCGCTGCGCCACAAGCGCTTCCATCCGGGGGGCCAGGATAGGGTCGGTCCGCTGTAAGCAGGCAAGCCCTGGCGCACCGCGATGATGGGTACGGAATCGGGCTGCATTGCGTCGGTCCCCTCGCTGGAGAGGCTGAACGCATAATTGGGCAGCAGCAGTTCGCAGGCGGTTTCAAACCAGTCGGTGTGGTCTTCGTCGCGCCCGAGCGCATTGGCCATGCCTTGCGGATCGAAGGCGGCGAGGCAGCTTGCCAGCTCGGCCGGCGTGGCCGTGGGCGCATCGCCCCAGCCCAGTACCGGGTTGAAATTGTAGTCGGCGCCCGAGCCGTACCAGCCTTCGCGCCATGCCCGCTGCATCCAGTTGCGGCCGCCGGTGAACAGGTGCCAGCGCCAGTGCAACCCGGAAGCCTTGGGCCAGCTATAGAGATAAAGCCGCTGGTAGCCGGCGCGATGCAGTTCGCGCACCATGGCCATCAGCCGCGCGTGCGGCATGCGGTCCGGCGGCTGGCGGCGGAACAGGATCGGCTCGCCGTCGGCATGCTGGATTTCGTCGGACGAGAGATTCAAGTCGAGCGTGCGCGATTCGCTGCCGAAGCGTGCCGCGATCCACCCGGTCAGCAGATTGACAGCCGTCACCACGCCATAACCGCGATGGCGATGGAAGATGACGGTGCCGGGTGCGACGGGTTTCATACACATGCGCTCATGATGAAGATGAGGGTAGCATAGCAAGGAAACGCGGCGCGCCTGCAATTTGCGCGCGAAAATAAATAGTCCGTTTCCTGAGCAAATTGTCATTCCCACGTAATGGGTCTGGTGCTAAGAAATCTTTTTTCCAATGGAAGCCATGAGCGAGAATAATGTTCTGCTGGAGATCGATGGCCCTGTATGCACCATCGTGATCAATCGCCCCGAACGGCGCAATGCGGTCGATCGCACAACGGCGGAAGCCTTGCTGGCCGCATTTCGCCGCTTCGAAGACGATGCCGCGCTGCGCGTGGCGGTGCTGTGCGGTGCGGGCAGCACGTTTTGCGGCGGCGCCGACCTGCATGCGATGCATGACCCCGCCACGCGCAACGAAGTGACGCCGGACGGCAGCGGTGCCGGGCCGATGGGGCCGACGCGCCTGGCGCTGTCCAAACCCCTGATCGCCGCGGTGCATGGGCACGCGGTCGCGGGCGGGCTGGAGTTGGCGCTGCTGGCCGATCTGCGTGTGGCTGACGAGAGCGCGATATTCGGCGTGTTTTGCCGGCGCTGGGGCGTGCCCCTGATCGACGGCGGCACGGTGCGGCTGCCGCGCATCGTCGGCATGGGGCGCTCGCTCGACATGATCCTGAGCGGGCGTGCAGTCGATGCGGCGGAGGCCTTGCACATGGGGCTGGCGAACCGGGTGGTGCCTGCCGGGCAGGCGCGCCAGGCGGCACAACAACTAGCGCATGAATTGGCCGCCCTGCCCCAGGCTTGCATGCTGGCCGACCGCGCTTCGGCCTACGCACAATGGGAGTTGCCGCTGGCCGAGGCTTTGCGCCGGGAAGGCGAGGCAGGATACCGTATCGTGTTTGAAGAGGGGCTGGAGGGTGCGGCACGCTTTGCCGGCGGCGCGGGGCGCCATGGCGATAAACAATAAATATTTGCGCATGGCAACACTATGCAATTAACACATAAGCCGATGCGCACACGGCATTGGCATTGTTGCACTGCGTTATCTTACGATTCCCAGCGGCGGGTAGCTTTCAAAATCCACACCGCGAGCCTGCGCGGCCCGCGACGATTTCAAAGGCACCTCATGTTACAAATTCGTGACACAGAACTGTCGCTTTTTCTCCACCCTTGCCATTGGTCATCAACGGAGTCGGCGATAATACCACCCACCGCCAACCCCGGCGGCAGTTAGCATGGAAGCTTCGTGATTACGGTAGATGATTACATCCTGGGCAATGGCGCCTTGCATGAGCGGTTCCGCCTGACGACCGAAATTCTCGGGGCGCTGGTGTCGTGCGCGCCGCGCTCGCTCTCCATGGCCCAGCTCGAAAGCTATACCGGCCAGCCGACCAAGGAATTGTCCAAGCTGTGCGGCATGCTGTGGCGCGCCATGCTGACCAAGCCCGACAGCGATGTGCGCGGCAGCTGGACGCTGGCCTGCTCGCCTTCGGCCGTCACGCTGGAAGACGTGTTCCGCTGCGTGGTGGCGAACCAGCCGCACAACACGCGGCCTGCCGAACCCGCCCAGCCCGAAGAGCGCGACCAGCGCCGGCACGACATCGACCTGCTCGTCTCGCAAGCCACCATGGCGATCAACCAGAGCGTGTTCAAGCAGTTGCGCCAATTTTCGCTCGACCGCTTGAAGGTCAGCGCCGCAGCCAAGCCGCCGGTGCGGCGCCGGCACGGGTTGGGCGCGATGTACGATAATGTGCATGACTTCGAAGTGAACCCCTGGTTCATCTGAAGCGAGGCGGCACCGATCCAACCCGGTTTTTTTGATGCCTGCTGCCTTGCGACTCCGCGGCGGGCTTCGCTTCCCCATTTTTCAAGAGGATTCCCATGACACTGCGCGTCATCGCTTCCGGCGGCACCTTCGACAAACACTACGATGAAATCGCCGGCAAGCTCGGCTTCGGGCCCGGCCACTTGGGCGAGGCGATCAAGCGCGCGCGCATCACCGTGCCGGTGGCGCTGGAAGAGCTGCCTTTCCTCGATTCGCTCGACATGCAGGATGCCGACCGTCAGCGCATCGCGGCCGCATGCACCAGGGCAAGCGAGGGCGGCATCGTCATCACCCACGGCACCGACACCATGCGCGAAACCGCCGAAGTGCTGGGCCACGCCAATCTGCCCAAACGCATCGTGCTGACCGGCGCCATGATTCCCTACGAGATCGCCAACTCCGACGCGCTGTTCAATTTCGGTTTCGCCTGCGCCGCCGCGCAATTGCTGCCGCCCGGTGTCTACGTGGCAATGAATGGCCAGGTATTCGGCTGGGACAAGGTGGAAAAAAACCGTATCGCCGGTGTGTTTCAGCAGCGTTAACCATTGTTAACACAGCGTACGGTTCCTTGATGATTGCAACTGAATGTAATAGTCGTTTCCTGTAATCTTGGCGGGAATTAAGGTTGCGGCTCAGTCAAGAAAAACCGCTTACAATCGTTTCATGGGTATTTCCCTCTCATTGCGAGCATCCTCATTGACCAAATCAGGCGCGGCAGCGGCTCTGCTGCTGCTCGCCGCTTGCGGCGGCGCGCCTGCCGATGCGTATCCCGCCGCCTCGACCAAGGCGGCCACGACGGTCACGACGGCGCGCGACGACGCCATGTCGGCGATGCCGCGCACCACCGGCGACACCGCCACCGACGGCCTCAACTGGATCAATTTCCGCCGCCGCCAGGCCGGCTTGAGCGCACTTGCGCGCAATCTCAGGCTCGATCATGCGGCGCAGGGCCAGGCCGGCTATCTGGAGGTGAACCGGACTGTGAGCCACGTGCAAACGCCTGGCAGGCCCGGCTTCACCGGTGTGACGCTGACCGACCGCCTGGCCTCGTCGGGCTATGGGTTCGCCAATGTCGGCCATGCCTATGGCGAAGTGATTGCCGCCACCGGCAGCAGTTCGGGCTTCAACGCCGCCGATGAATTGGTCACGGCGATCTACCATCGCTTCGTGGTGCTGGAGCCGATGTCCAAGCAGGCCGGCGTCGCGGCCGTCAACGGCAATAACGAAACCTACTTTACCGCCGACACCACCGCCGACGGGCTCGATCAAGGGCTGGGCGCCGGCCGCTTCATCACCTATCCTGTCGCGGCCCAGACCGAAGTACCCACCCTGTTCCACAACGACGGCGAAAAGCCCGAGCCCGTGCCGGGCCGGCACGACGTCGGCTTTCCCATCAGCGTCCACGCCGATCTGCTGTCGTCGCTGCAGGTGCTGCATTTCTCGCTGCGTCCGAAGGGCGGCGCGGCACTGCCGGTGCATATGCTGACCTCGGTGATCGACCCGAACACGCCCACCTCGGCGGCGGCCATCATCCCGATCGGCGTGCTGCAAGCCGCCACCACCTACGAGGTGCAATTCGTCGGCCGCGTCGACGGCGTGCAGGTGGCGCGCAACTGGCAGTTCACCACCCGCTAGGCGTCTGGGCGGCGCGCGGCAAGCCGATCGAACCGCGCGATTGGGTTGTGCGACTGGGCCATGCGTTTGAGTCGTGATATGGTAGTGAAAACTCCGCCCGAGCCACGATGAACACCGAACCCGATTTCGACTGGCGCGAACGCTGCCACGAGGCGCTCGACCTGATGCGCGACGATCCCGCGCGCGGGCGCGACATCGTGCTGGGGCTGCAGGCGCAAGCCGAGGCCGGCAACGACGAAGCCATGCGCCTGGGCGCCCAGCTCGGCCTGGCGTTCGTCGACTACTACCGGGCTGATCTCGATGCCGCGCTGGCGCAATTCGAACGCCTGCTGGGTGCGCTCGATCACGCCGACCCGCATGACGGGCGACATGAGCGCCATGATCGGGACGAGCGCAGCCTGGCGCTCTGCCTGTTCGGCATCATCGTGATCTGGCGCAGCCGCGGCCGCGCGCGCGAAGCGTATGAATTCGGCCGCGAACGCTTGCTGCCGCTGTTGACCGTCGCAACCCGCGAAACCGTGCTCGGTCTGAACTTGATGGGCATCGTGGCGCAGGAATACGGCCATATCGACGAAGCGATCCGGCATTACTACAGCGCGCTCGACGCGGCCAAAAGCCTGGGCCTGACCGCGCGCATCGCCCATATCAAGGCCAACATCGGCGAGATGTTCTACGTCAGCGGCAACGCAGAAGACGCCGAGGCGATGCTGATCGAATCGGTACGCCTGGCGCGCGCCTCCAGCGAACGCTGGCTGGTCGGCTTCGCCTCCACCGTGCTGGCGCTGGCCTATCTCTCGATGGAACGCTACGACGACGCCCACGCGGCCGTGGCCGACCAGGTGCAGGCAAGCGAGGGCGAAGGCAATGCCGACCTGGCCAACCGCAGCTTCAGCCTGTCTGTCGCGGCCTATACGCTGGCACTGCACGGCCAGCTCGACGAAGCGGAAAGCCTGTCCGACAAGGCCATGGCCTTGCTCGACCGGTTCGAGGAAAAGCAGTTGAAGCCTTATTGCTGGTGGGTTTGCGGCCATCTGCACCACCGGCGCGGACGCGTAGCCCGTGCCATCGATTGCCTGGGGCGCGCCGTCGAAGGCATCGGCGAATTCGGCTACGTGTTCCTGCCGGTACGCGCGAGCCGCGAATTGGCCGAGATCCATGCTGAGCGCGGCGATTGGGAAGCGGCCTACCGCGAACAGCAGCGCTGCCAGGCCCTGTATGCCCGTTCGCAAAACCATGCCGCGCGCGTGCGGCTGCAAAACCTGCACGTGCAAAGCGAATTGAAGGAAGCCGAAACGGCGCGCGCCCACGCCGAAGAAACCAGCCAGGCCAAGACCCTGTTCCTGGCCAGCATGAGCCACGAACTGCGCACGCCGATGAATGCCATCATCGGCATGGCCCATCTTGGCCTGCGCACCGATCTCAACCCCAAGCAGCGCGACTACCTGGAAAAGATCCACACGGCGGGCATCTCGCTATTGGGCATCATCAACGGCATCCTCGACTTTTCCAAGATCGAAGCCGATCGCGTGGAACTGGAAAAGGTCGAGTTCAACCTGGAAAACGTGCTCGACAACGTCGCCACCGTGACCTCCGCCCGGGCGCACGCCAAGAAGCTCGAATACATCATCCATTGCTCGCCCGACATCCCGCGCTACCTGATCGGCGATCCGCTGCGGCTGGGCCAGATCCTGATCAACCTGGTCGGCAACGCCATCAAGTTCACCGAACGCGGCGAGGTCTATGTCTCGTGCCGCCCGATGGAAGCTGCGGACGGCACGCTCAAGCTGCGCTTCCTGGTGTGCGATACCGGCATCGGCCTGACGCCCGAGCAATCGGCCAAATTGTTCCGCGCCTATAGCCAGGCCGACGAATCGACGGCGCGCAAATACGGCGGCACCGGGTTGGGCCTGACCATCTCGAAGCGCCTGGTCGAACTGATGGGTGGCGCGATCTGGATCGAGAGCGAACCCGGCGTCGGCTCGGCGGTGTATTTCACGGCCGTGTTCGGCGTGCCCGAAAACATCCAGCCGCCGCGCACGATACCCGAGAAGCTGCACGGCAAGCGTATCCTGATCGTGGACGACAATCCGCTTGAGCGCGTGGTGCTGGGCGAAGGCATGGAGCAGCATCCGCTGGACGTCGATCTGGTCGCCGGCGGCCATGCGGCGCTCGATGCGGTGCGCGCGGCCGATGCGCTGCATCCCTACTCCGTCGTGTTCACCGATTGGCATATGCCGAATTTCGATGGCGTCGAGCTGATCCAGGCGCTGCGCCAGGACCAGACGCTGACGGCGCCGCCGCGCCTGGTCTTGATCGGCACGCACACCAGCGAAGAAGACCGCTTGCGCATGGAAAGCGCGCAGGCCGACGGCTTTTTGATGAAGCCCGTCACGGCAGCCATGCTGACCGATCTGCTGGTCGAGCTGTTCGAGGAAAACACGCGCCGCCCGGCGCCGCCGCCGGCGGTGGCGCCGAATTTCGAGGATATCTCGGTGCTATTGGTGGAAGACAACCGGCTCAACCAGCAGCTTGCCACGGAATTGATGCAGGCCGCCGGGGTCCGTGTCGAGATCGCCGCCAACGGCAGGCTGGCGGTCGAGATGTTGACCGCGGCGCCGAACCGTTACGACCTGGTGCTGATGGATTTGCAGATGCCCGAGATGGACGGCATCGAAGCCACGCGCATGATACGCGGCGACCGGCGCTTCGACGCGCTGCCGATCCTGGCCATGACGGCACACGCCAGCACCGCCGACCGTGTGCGCTGCTTTGCCGCCGGCATGAACGACCACATGGCCAAGCCCATCGATCCCGACGAACTGTTCCAGGCGATCGAGCATTGGTGCCCGGCGGCGGGGCGCGGCAGCGCGCTGCTTGATGCGGCACGCAGCCTCGCTGCGCTGCAGGTGGCGCCCGGCGAGATGGCGCTCGAAGGCGTCGACGTCGAAGGCGGCATCCGGCGCGCGATGGGCAATCCCAAGCTGTATCTGCAGATGCTGGGCCACTTCCGCATCGACCAGGGCCACATGGTGAACAAGCTGCGCACTGCGCTCGACGAAGGCGACCGTATCGTCGCCGAACGCGTGGCGCATACCTTGAAAGGATCGGCCGGCCTGATCGGCGCCAGCTTCGTGCAAGGCCTGGCCGGCGAGATCGAGATGTCGCTGCGGCGCGGCGCGCGCGAACGGGTGCTGCAACCGCTGCTGGAACAGCTCGATATCGATATGCAGGCGCTGTTGCGTCAGCTCGAGCCGGAAGCGCTCGAGGCCCTGGCCGCTGCACATGTGCTCGACCGGGCCGCGGCTCCGCCCCTTGCGCCGGATAGCGAGATGCCGGGTATCAATCCCAGCTGACGTCGCCCGAACCGGCGCGGTTGACTTCGCGGTGCTGCGGGTTGCCGTGCACGTTGATGTCGCCGCTGCCGTGCAGGTTGATCACGGCCGACTTGGCGGCGTAGACCGAGGCATCGCCTGAGCCCATGACGTCGAGCTTCAAGTCGTCGGCGCGCAGGTTTTCCGTATCGAGGTCGCCCGAGCCCAGCACGCGCACGGCAAGCGCCCTGCTTTGGCCCGAGGCCCGGATGCCGCCCGAACCCAATATGCTCAGGTCGGCGTCGGAACCGTTGCCCGTGGCCACGTCGAGATCGCCCGAACCCATGGTGCTGGCCGTCAGGTGCTGGTAATTGCCGTCGAAATTCATGTCGCCCGAACCGCGCAGCGTCAACACCATCTTGTCGCCGGAAAAACCGCTGACGTGCGCGTCGCCGCTGCCGTGCAGCGCGATCTGCTCAAGCCTGGGCAGCGTCACTTCGATGCGCATCGGACGATTGGAATGGAAAATCGCGTCCTGGAAATCGATCGCCAGCGTGTTGCCCTGCTGCGTCGTCTTGATGCGCGGCAGCAGGCGTTCTTCGGCGATGACCTGCATCGATGCGGTCGTGCCTTGCTTGACGATGAGATCGACCGGGCCGTCGGCGTTGATCACCGTGGTTGCCGCATCGACGCCGCGCGTCTCGGTTTTCATGATGCGGCTGCCGGGAAGGTTGCCGGTGATTTCATTTGCCGCATGGGCACGCAGCGTGGCGGCCGTGACGCCGACCAGGATGATGGCCAGCAGCATCATGCCGGCGCCGATTTTGATCAAGATACGCATGGTTTTCTCCGTAGGGAAAGATGTTCTTGTTTGATGGGTCAGGCGCCGCGCAGCATGCCGAACTCAAGTTGCGCCAGCCTGACGATGCCGAGCAGGGTGTAGCGTGCGACCACCAGGCACAGCAGAAAACCGAGGATGCCGGCCAGGGTGACGGCAAGGCCGACGCCGATCTGGACCGGGCGCGATTCGCTGATGAAATCGCTGCCCAGCGAGACGGTGTTGTGATCGACATCGATGTCGCGGTTATGGATATGCAGGCCGGGCATGTCGATGTCGACATCTTCGTCGTCGTTCTCGGCTTTGGCGTCGTCCGGCACGCCGTCCTTGACGATGATGCCGCCGGGGCCGATATCGACCGTGGTGCTGTGCCCATCCGAAGCCGATACGGATACCGATGAAGAGCCGGATGCCGAGGCCGCGGCGGCAGCCGAAGCCGAAGCCGAAGCCGAAGCCGAACCGGCGCCGGCATTGGCCACCGCCACGGCGTCGCCGGGCGTGGCTTGCGGCACGACGTGGATCAGCTTGTCGCCGGTCTCGACATGGATGCCGCTCTCGCCGATGTTGACCACGGTGCGGCCGTCGCGGCTGCGCGAATCGACAATCGCTTCGGGCTTGTCGACATAGACGTGATGGAACGGTTCGGCCAGCGAAATCTGGTTCACCCCAGCCACGCTCGCGCCCGTCATGGCGATCCCGCCGACATAGCAGGCCAGCGATATGGCGAAGGCGGCGATCAGGATGCCGGCATAGGCGATGGCGGGCACGATCAGGAACAGGTTGAACACCATCAAGCCGAGGAATGAGAAAACCGCGCGCAGCACGCTTGCCGGCGCTTGCGCCGCGGGAGCGGAGCGCGGCTGCGCGGCCGCGACTGTGGCGACGACGGGCAGCTTGGGCGCAGGCGGCGCGCGCAGGCGGTCGGCAACCTGCTGCGGCTCTTCCAGGCCGGCCAGGATCTCATCTTCGCTCTGGCCGGCGGCGCTGGCGTCGAAAATGCGCTTCTCGTATTCGGCTACGGTGCGCGCGATCACCTCCGGCGGCAAGCCTTCAAGTGCCTTGCGCAGTGCTTCGATGTATTCGAATCGGGTCATTGTTTGCTCCTCTTCCATGTATGGCGTCTGCTTATTGTCGTCGGGACGCTTTCTTGAGTATCACTGTAGGGTAAGCCAAATCATGGCGCCAGCAAAATGCGACAGAATGCAAAAACCGGGGGGCTGGCCGTCGAAATCACGGAATTTGGCGGGTGGCAACGAGTCACGGCCCTGCGCGGGCGCAGCGGCGAAGCGTCTTGCATGAAAGCAAACGGCACCGCATGAAGCGGTGCCGTTTTTCTGGTTTTGCGCCGGGGACTGTGGCGCATTCCCAGAGGAATGAAGGCGGGTTCAGCGCTGTTCAGCGGTCCCGCCGTCCATTCCTCTGGAAACGCCCTGTCTGGCGGGGGTTGCCTGCCGCTGTGCGGAGGCTGGCCTTGATGTGTGCCGCATTGTCGGCCCCAATGACGGCTGTCGTCATGGCGCGCATCAGAGCATCGTGTGGCCGTTGTTCATTTCGGCGCGCAGGGCGGTCTTTTCTTCTGCAGTCATGCGCTTGCCGACGATCACGACGGCGGGCAGTGTAGTGACGCTGGCGTGGCTGGTCGAGACGGCGTGGGCCGATTGCGTGGCGAGGCTGAAGATCGCTGCTACGCACAGGGCGCCGATCGAGGTAAGCGTCACGGCTTCGATATTGCGGATGGTGTTCATGATGTTTCCTTTTAACGTTGATGGCGAATGTTGCTGGGATTGCTGCTTAGATCGTGGCGCGGCCGGTCTTGAGGATTTCCCTCTTTTCGGCGGCGGTGAAGCGCTTGCCGACGATGGTCACGGTGGAGACCGGTGTGGCTTGGGCGACTTCACCTGCTGCTGCGTGCTTGCTCGGCACGGTCAGCGTGATGATCGCGGCTGCGCACAGGGCGCCGATCGAAGTGAGTGTCACGGCTTCGATAAAACGGGTGGTGTTCATGATGTTTCCTTTCGTTTGTTTGTTTCGGTATGGTCACTTTAGGCAAGTGGCTCGGCAAGCGCTACGCGTATGCGACAAACAGCACAAATCGCGGAGCAGAGCGCAAAAATGCCGGATTGGGCGGTGCAAAAAAACGCAATTTCCGCGCTCGGATGGGGATAAACGGGGAAAAAGGGTGGTTAAGCCGCAAAATCCGGCGTTTTGTTTCATTTGAGAAAGGAATCGCGCCTTGCAGGCAATAAAAAAGCCCGCGATCGCGAGCCTTGGCGTGGTGAGAAAGCTTGGCGTCGATCAGCCGCCGCAGAAGAAGGAGAGCTTGTTGCCGTCGAGGTCGCGGAAATAGGCCGCGTAATATCCGACGCCACGGTCGCCGGGGGCGCCCTCGTCGGTCGCCCCCAGTTCCATCGCTTTGTTATACAAGATATCGACCGTGATCGGCGCATCGACGCCGAAGGCGATCATCACTCCGTTGCCCACGGTGGCAGGCTCCCCGTCGTAAGGCTTGCAGACGGAAAAACCCGGCTTGTCCTCCGCAATGCCCCACGCGATATAGCGCTCCATCTCCATCATGCGCGAAGCGCCGATGGCAGCGAACAGCGCGTCGTAGAATGCTGCCGCGCGCGCCATGTCGTTGGTGCCGACGGTGACGTATCCGATCATCTGGTCCTCCTTCTGTATTCGTTGTCGATGCGTGCGCGCGTGACTGCGCGGTTCGTCAGGCATTGTGCTGCGCCGGCGGCATTCGCGCAAGACCCGCTTTGCTCAGCTATCGGACAGCAATGCCCAACGCTCGTGATCGCGCCATTGCCCGCCTATTTTCAGGTAACGCTCGGAAAAGCCTTCTTGCCTGAAGCCGAGCCGCTTGACCAGCGCGATCGAGGCGACATTGCCGGGCTGGATATTGGTTTCGAGGCGGTGCAGGCCGAGATCGTCGAACGCAAACGCGATCGCCTGGCGCAGCGCCTCGCTCATCAAGCCTTGTCCCGCGTATTGGATCATGCCGTAGTAGCCCAGGTAGGCGCTCTGGAACGCGCCCATGGCGATCTCGCTGATGTTGATTACGCCGACGATGCCGCCGTCGTCGGCACGCGCGATCAGGCTCACGTTGGGGCCGGTGACGCTGCGGCCGAACCAGGCGTCGAAGCCGGCCTGGTCGGTGAAGGACGTGACCCAGGGGAGGTGGTGGCCTTGGCTCGCGAGGTTGGCGGCGATTAGGGCGGAGGCGTCGGACAGTGTGACGCGTTGCAGTGCTACGGATGCGGTCATGGTGGACGGTTTCATGATGTCGCCTGGCATATTCCAATGACACGGCGACGTGTAATATGTTGGGATGGTGTTTAATTCAATCAGGGAAAACAAAAGAATGCAAACGACATTTGCTGTGCGGCTGGGCTGTTTGACTTTCCTTCTTGCGGCCGCTTCGGCCTGTCTGGCACAGCAAGGCGGCACGGTGTTTATTCCGCCGTCGCCGGTGCCGGCCCAGGGGCAGCCTTATCACAAGGACGATCCCGCTTATCCCAAGTACCTCGACATCTATAATCAGATCCAGGCCAACTTCGGCTCGGCTAGCGCGTTGCAGCCCGCGGCTAGAGCAATCGCCGAACTGCAGCAGGCTTATCCCTCCAGTCCCTACCCGGCCTTCGCGCTTGCCGAATACAAGTACGCGCTAGTCGGCCAGAATCCGCGCGGCAACCCCGAGGCGATGGCCATCTTGGACGGTGCGATGCGGGCAAACGGCGCCGATATCCCGGACGGCTACATCCTCAAGGCCAAGATCGCGGCTGACCAGGGCGATGGCGAAGCCGCCTTGCGTTATGCGAACATCGCCGTCAATTTTGCTCCGGACAAATCGGAGTCGCAGTTCGCCCTGGCTCGCGCGCAAGACATTTCAGGAAATCACGAGCAAGCGGAAGCGGCGTATCGGAAATTCATTTCTCTGGTCGACGATCCTCGCCGCAAGGGCAACGGCTACGCCTGGCTGGCCATATCGCTCTCGAATCCCTATCTCCCGCGCGACCTGCAGATCGCAAATCGCGATAAGGCGGCAGAGGCGTTGCGCATGTCGGCCCAATTGGCGCCGAGCTATCCGCACCTCATGCATTACGCGTCCTATCTCGTGACTGACGTAGGCGATACCGATGCCGCTGCCGCGCAGCTTGGCCGAATTCTGGCGCAGGACGGCTCGGACGATGAGGCGAGGTTCTATATGGGCTTGGCCGAGTATCTAAAATGGGCCAAGGCCAATCCGAAGGGAGGGCACGCGCTTTTGCTCGCCGACATACAGCGCCATTGGGGCCTATCGAAGGAGGACGCCTTTGTCAGCTCCGCGGCGCACTATGCCCTGGAGCCGGTGGTCGTAGCCATGTTGAACGGACACGTCGTCAAGAACGTCGACGTGCCGTGTTCCGACAGTTGCACATCGTTTCCGCCCGGTGCAAGCGCCCTCGTCAACGCGGCATATGCCGACAGCGCGGACTTGGTCAAGCGCCTCGTCGAGCGAGGCGCCAACATCAATATCGGAGCCGATGGGAACCGAACGCCGCTGATGTACGCGCTCTTGAACGAGAACATCGAGCTTGCCGCCTACTTGCTGGGAAAGGGCGCACGCGTCAACGTGGCGGCACAAGACGGCATGACGCCTTTGGGAATCGCCGTCTCCCACCCGGCCACTGGAAGGAAAACCGTCAGCTTATTGCTCAAATATCATGCCGATGCCTCCGGTGCCGCAGGTGGCGGCATGCCGTATGCGATCGTTGCCATACGAAGCAATAACGTCGATGCGCTCGATGTGCTGATCGCGCAGGGCAAGATTGACGTCAACTTCAAGGATAGTCACGGTTACCCGTTGCTTTACTACGCCTTACGCAATCCGGACATGGTGCGCTTGTTGCTGGCAAAAGGCGCCGATCCCTGGGTAAGCGCGGGCAACGGTGATCTGCTGGAGCGGGGCGCGACATTTCCGCCGGAATCGAGCGCGCTAGTCCAAGACGCGAGAAAGAATCGGCCGAAACAATGAGCGCAGCTCATTTCCCGATACAAAACCGGCTAAAAATCACCCCCAGCAAATCATCCGGCGTGAATTCCCCCGTAATGCTGTTCAAGCGCTCCTGCGTCAGCCGCAATTCCTCGGCAAACAGATCGAGCGACTGATCGTCCTGCGCCGCGAGCCCTGCAGCGTTTTCCAGATGCAGGTGCGCGGCTTTCAGGGCGATCAGGTGGCGTTCGCGTGCGAGGTAGAGCGACTCGCCGGTTTGCTGCCAGCCGACCACGCGCAGGAGTTCGGCGCGCAGCAGGTCGATGCCGACGTGGTCCGAGGCTGAGAGGTAGACGTGGCTACTGTCACCCACCAGGTCGATGCCCGGCTTGTGGCCCGACAGGTCGATCTTGTTCCAGATGCGCATCACCGGCACGTTGGCTGGGAAGCGGCGCACGTATTCCTCGTCGGCCAGGGTCGGGCCCATGGAGGCGTCGAGCACGTGCAGGACCACGTCGGCGTTTTCCACCGCGCTCCAGGTGCGGGCGATGCCGATGCGTTCGACCTCATCGCCCGCCTCGTGTTCTTCGCGGATGCCGGCGGTATCGATCACGTTGACCGGGATGCCCTCGATCTGGATCGTTTCCGTCACCTTGTCGCGCGTGGTGCCGGCGATCGCGGTGACGATGGCCACATCCGCGCCGGCCAGCGCGTTCAACAGCGAAGATTTGCCGACATTGGGCTGGCCCGCCAGCACGATGTTCAAGCCGTCGCGCAGCATGGCGCCTTGCGCGGCCTGGTTGAAGATTTGCTCGAGGCCGGTGCGGATGCGCACCAGCTGGCCGCGCGCGTCGGATTTCTCCAGGAAGTCGATTTCCTCTTCGGGGAAGTCGAGCGTGGCCTCGACCAGCATGCGCAAATGCACCACCTGTTCCACCAGTTCGTGGATTGCCTTGGAAAACAGGCCCGAGAGCGATTGCGAAGCGGAGCGCGCCGCCGCTTCGGTGGAAGCGTCGATCAAATCGGCCACGGCCTCGGCCTGGGCCAGGTCGAGCTTGTCGTTCAGGAACGCACGATGCGTGAATTCGCCAGGCTGCGCCAGACGCAGATGGATGTCGGCACCGGCCTCAAGGCAGCGCGCGAGCAGCATCTGCAGCACCACGGGTCCGCCGTGGCCTTGCAACTCCAGCACGTCTTCGCCGGTGTAGGAATGCGGCGCGCGGAAATACAGCGCCAGGCCCTGGTCGATCATGCCGCCATCGCCATTGATGAACGTGGTGAAGGTGGCGTGGCGCGGCTGCAATTGGCTGCCCGGCGCAAGCTTGCACAGGTGCGGGATCAGGCCGGCGATGTTCTTGCCTGAAATGCGGACTACGCCGATGCCGCCACGACCGGGTGCGGTGGCGATGGCGGCGATGGGGGAGCTGTCGTAGAGCATGATGAAACACGAAATGAGATGCCCCATTATCGCGCCGACTGCGCCGGATTGGCAGCAGCACGAGCATAACTGACGTTTTTATGCCGCATCGGCCTTGCAGCGACGGATATAATCTTCGGCACCGGCAAGTGTGATCGCGTGCGCTCTCCGAATTCGCCGGGCACAAGTTGAAATTAAAATAAGGGGATTGGCATGTCGCTCAAGAATCTTGCCGCACTGGGCTGCGTTTTGTTATTGCAGGCCTGCGGCATCAAACAATTTACGCCGCATGAATATCCGCTGCGCGCCGGCTTGATTGCGCCGATCGAGGCATCGGGGCCCGTCAATGTCACCAATGCGCAAGACTCGACGGAGCAGGCTGTCGTCTTTTCGTACGGCGGAAACGGCCTCCAGACCAACTATCATGCCGTCACCGAGTTGATGGTGCAGCAAACGACCAAGGAGCTGCAGAAGGCCAGCCATATCGGCGACGGCAAGCCCAAGAGCATGGCGCTGAAAGTAAGCTTCCTCGAAAGCGACTACGCGGGCTTTCATTACCGAAGCAAAATCGTGGTGCAGGCCGCGTTGGGCGATGGCTCGGTGGTTGACCTGACGGTCACGCATGCCAGCGGCGACCCGATACAGGATCTCAACGGCTGTGTCGCCGAGGCGGTGATGAAGTTGTTGAACGACGCCAGGATACACGCTTACCTGGCTTCATAGCGGTGGCTTGACACCCGACAGCCGGTTCGACGGACTGCAGGCGCTCGATGTGAGTTTTACGCCGTCGCGGTGTGTCGGTATTGCGGCGCACTGAGGCAATAAATCAGGCTGGGCAGTGCGCCCGGTATATCGTGCACGATGTCGATTTCGCGCAGACCTAGTCGCTCCAGGGACTTGCGCGAGGGCAGATTGGTGGGGCGCGTCTTGGCCAGGACTTCGGTTTCGCCGAGCTCGTCGAAAGCCAGATGCAGCGCGGCTTGCGCCATCTCGCCGGCATAGCCTTTGCCCCACGCCTGCGGTTTGAAGCGGAAGTAGAGATTCAAGCCGGGGCGCGCGCCCACTACCGAGCGCATGATGCCGCCGAAGCCGATTACCTCATGCGGCGCCTCGGCCAGGCAGATGGCCCAGTAGCCGAAGCCGTGGGTTTCCCAGTGTTCCCGCCATTTGTCGAGCTTGCGCCGGGCACCTTCCTCGGTGTCGGGGCCGCTTGGGTTGTAGCGATTGGTTTCCGGGTCGGCATGGATGGCGTAGATGGCAGGGAGGTCGCCGTCGTTTGGGCGGCGCAGTAATAGGCGCTTGCTGCGGGTGTGGTCGGACATGGGGGGTGGGTCCCCGTTTTCACGGGGACGACGATGCATTGTTGCCGTAAGTGGATGACGCTGCTTTCGCGTTTCCATGTCGTCCCCGTGAAAACGGGGACCCAGGAATGCGTTGACTACTTTTGCCTTACCAGATGATCACCCGATCCTCAGGCTTCAGATACATCGCATCGCCAGCCTTGACGCCGAACGCTTCGTAGAAGCCCGGCTGGTTCTTCACCGTGCCGTTGGCGCGCACGGCGCCCGGGGCGTGCGGGTTGGTCTTGATCAGCATCACCAGGAATTCGTCGCGTTCCTTGTCGCTCCAGATCTGGCCGTAGCCTTCGTAGAAGCGCTGATAGCCGGTCATGCCGTCGATCACCGGCGCGTCCTTGCCACCGAGAGAAATCCTGTAGGCCTTGTAGGCGATCGAAAGGCCCGAGTTGTCGGCGATGTTTTCGCCCAGCGTCAATTCGCCGTTGACGTGATAGCCGGGCAACGGTTCGTAGCCGCTGTACTGCTTGACCAGGGCTTGCGTCTTGGCGGCGAAGTTTTTCTTGTCTTCCTTGGTCCACCAGTCGTGCAGGTTGCCGGCGCCGTCGTACTGCGCACCCTGGTCGTCGAAGCCATGGCTGATTTCATGGCCGATCACGGCGCCGATGGCGCCATAGTTGACCGCATCGTCGGCATCGGGATTGAAGAACGGCTTTTGCAGGATCGCCGCAGGAAACACGATCTCGTTCATCTCGGGGTTGTAGTAGGCGTTGACCGTTTGCGGCGTCATGCCCCATTCGCTGCGGTCGACCGGTTTGCCGAGCTTGTTGACGTTGCGCTTGAATTCGAACACGGCGGCGCGTTCCATGTTGCCGTAGAGGTCGTCACGCGCAATCGTCAGGCTCGAATAGTCGCGCCACTTGTCGGGATAGCCGATCTTGGGCGTGAACGCGGCCAGCTTGGCCTTGGCGGCTTCCTTGGTCTGCGGTCCCATCCAGTCCAGCGTATCGACGCTCTGGCGGAACGCGGCGAGCAGGTTGCCCACGAGCTTTTCCATGCGCGCCTTGTTCTCGGGCGGGAAATACTTCGCCACGTACAGCTTGCCCAGCGATTCGCCGACGGCGCCCTCTTCCAGGTTCACGCCGCGCTTCCAGCGCGGCTGCTGTTCGGGCGTGCCTTGCAGCACGGTGCCGTTGAAGGCGAAGTCTTCTTCGTCGAACTGTTTCGACAGCAGCGAGGCATTGCTGGAGAGGACTTGCCAGGCGAAATATTCCTTCCATACCGATAACGGCGTGCTCTTGAGCAGCTTGGCAAACCCGGTGAGATAGCTTGGCTGGCTCACGATCACGTAGTCCACCTTGCCGCTGACGCCGGCGGCGTCGAGATAGGGTTTCCAATCGTAGCCCGGCGTGAGCTGGTTCAACTTGGCGATCGGCTCCTTGTTGTAGGTCTTGACCGGATCACGGTTTTGCACCTTGGTCCATTGCACCTTGGCCAGCGCCGTTTCAAGCTGCAGGATGTCCTTGGCCTTCTTCTTCGCGTCCTTGTCGCCCAGGAGCGTGAACATTTTGACGATGTGCGCTTCGTACTTGACGCGCGCGTTCTTGAGCTTGGCGTCGTTCTTCAGATAATAGTCGCGGTCGGGCAGGCCCAGGCCGCTCTGGCCGAAGTCGATCACGTAGCGCGTCGAGTCCTTGGCGTCGAGATGCACGCCCGGGCCATAGGGCGTGCCGATGCCGACCTCGGAAAAGTGCGCCAGCAGCGCCGGGATGTCCGACTTGTCCTTCAAGGCAGCGACGCGCGCGAAATCGCCGTCGAGCGGCTTGGCGCCCAATTCCGCCAGCTTCTTTTCATCCATGAAGCTGGCGTAGAGATCGCCGATCTTTTGCGCGTCCGAGCCGGGCGTGCCCGCGCCGTCCTTGGCCGCGTCTTCGATGATGCCGCGCAGTTGCGGCAAGGTCGATTCGGCCAGTTCGTCGAACGCACCCCAGGAGGAATGGTCGGCGGGAATCTGGGTGTTCTTCATCCAGGTGCCGTTGACGTGCATGAAGAAATTGTCCTGGATGCGGACCTTGTTGTCGGCATTGTTCAAATCGATGCCCGACAGCAGCACGGCGGGCGCGGAGGCGCTGGCCGGCGTGGCTGGGGTCGCTGGCGCATCAGCGGCGGCAAACGCGGCGCCTTGCAACAACAGCAGGGGAAAAGCGGCGATCAGATAGGGCTTCATCGGCATATCCTGTTTGAAAGGGCGGGTTAAGTTATCGGCCAGGGTCGTCGCAACCGGTGTTGATGCCCCATGTGCCTTTTGTGCTTGTATAGCGTCGTATTATCGTGGATAGGATGGCATTTCAGCAACTGCTCATCAACTACTCATTCGCTGTTGTGTTGCGCGTGCGCCGGATCACCCCACTGCGCAAGGAAATGGTCGCGGAACGCGCGCACCAAAACCAGGCGCGCTTCGCCCAGTTGCCGCCCGGCGGCGGTCTGCATGCTGGCGGGCAGTTTCTCCAGTTTGACGGCGATATGGTCGAGCGCGTAATTGCGGTCGTCCGGCGCGCGGCTCTGTGCCAGCGGATCATGCGGGTGCGCCAGCATGGAGCCCATCTGGCCGGCGGTGTAGAACAGCCGCGCCAGGCCGACCGCACCGAGCGCGTCGAGCCGGTCGGCATCCTGCACGATCTTCGCTTCGATGGTGTCAGGTGCGATGCCGGCGGAAAAACTGTGCACCTCGATGGCGTGCATCACGGCAGCGAGTTTCTCGGACGGAAAGCCGATGCGCGCCAATTCTTCCTGCGCCGCCGCGGCCGCCAGGCGCGATGCCTCTGCGCGTTGCGGGTGATCCTTGGGCAGGTTCACCAGATCGTGCAGGAAAGAGGCCGCCTGCACTACCAGCGCGTCGGCTTCGGGATGCTGCGCCAAGAGCGCGCATGCGGTGCGCCATACGCGCTGCAGATGGTTGGCGTCATGCGCGCCGTCGTCGCTGGCGTGCGCTGCGGCGATCGCCTGCAGGCGCGGCTGCCAGGTTTTCAGTGGGTCTTCCATGGCCGCTTCAGCCCCAGATGTCGCTTTCGTTCCAGCCGAGTTCGGCGAAGTCGGCGTCGCGCTCCTTGATGTCGGTGGCGCGGAAGAAATCGTCGAGCTGGGGCGGTGCCACCGACGTGCCCGAGAGCATGGCATGCACCTGGCCGCGGTGATGGATCTGGTGCTGGAACACGTGCGCCAAGAGGCGTGGGCGTGCTTCGCGTATGACGGCGTCGGGGCGCTGGTAGACGACGATGCGGCCCATGTCGGCGTCACGCAGCGTCTTGCAATAGCCGATCAGGCGCCAGTCGACCTTGCGTTGCTCGGTGCGCCATTCTTCCGCCGTGGCGCAAGGCTCGGGATTGGCGAGGAATTCGCGGTAATTCGCATGCGGCGGCGCGTTCTTCGCTTCACGCTCCATGCCGTCGACGTAGATCCAGTCCACCATCAGGATGTGATTGAGCGTTGCGCGCAGGCTGGGGAAGAAGCTGATGCGGTCGGCGACGTATTCGTCCTGCGACAATTGCGCGCAGGCGCGGCCGAGGCGGAAGTTGGCCCAGGCATTGTTGCAGGCCATGGTCAGGAAATGATGCGATAGCGGATCGCTTGCGGCGTTGCTCATGAGGCGTACGGTATCGTTACGGTACGCCAGTGTAACGCGTTCGAGGGCCTATCGCGCTGCCTGTCTTGCCGGCGCGGCCAGTTGTGAACACTTCCATGGCGGCGGCGCGAGCGTCTTGTGCGCCCGGAGCAAATAAGCCTCGCGTGGATGACGCGACAGCGTGAAGCCATTGGCTTGCGCCACGCGGCGCATTGCCAGGTTCTCATCGAGCAGTTCGCCTTCCATGGTCTCGATGCCGGCCTCGACCGCAATGCAGACGAGGTTGCGCAGCAGCCGCGAGCCCAGCCCCTCGCCTTGGTAACCGTCGGCCACCAGCAATGCGAATTCGCATTGCGCGGGATAGTTGTCGCTGAAATACTGGCCCATGCCGATCAGCGTTTCCCGGCCCTCCACGTCGAGATAGGCAACCAGCGTCATCTCATGGCGCGGGTCGGCATGCGTGAACGAGTCGAGCAGGGCCGGCGGCAATTCGCGCAGCGGATTGAAGAAACGCAGATAGCGCGTGCGCGGCGACAGCGAGCGCACCAGCGCCTGCATGCGAGCGGCGTCGTCGGCGCGCGCGGCGCGCAGCGTCACGCTGCGGCCGTCTTTCAAGCGCCCGCGCTCGAAGGGCAGGTTGGACGAAGCGGGCGCGAGATCGGCGTCGAGTACGCGTTGCCCCGCGGCGGGAGGCGAAAACGAGGCGCTTGCCATGACCGTCTCCGCGTCGTCTTGGTGTTACGCCGCCAGCAATTCGAGGCAATCGGCGACATGCCGCTGTCGTTGTCCTGGTGTGGCGGACGATACGGCTGCGCCTTGCACTTGCGCGAATTGTGCGCATGCCGTGCCCAGCGCCGAAATCAGGGCCGCGGGCCGGTCGAAGGCAAAGCTTTCACCGGTCTTGAGCACCACGTCGCGCCGGTCGCCGTCCTGTGTGACCCAGAGCATGCCGTTGGCCGCCGTCACGCGCCAGCCCAGCGCATCCTGCATGCGCGCATGGCCGCCCTTTGCCAATGCCACGTCAAAGCGGCCGGAACAGGTTTTCAAGGTGGTCGAATTCATGTTGCTCTCCTGCGGGCGCCACTTGGCGCCAATGGAGCACAGTATGATCGGTTCCCAAATCTTTACAATCCAGCAAAATGGAATAAGATTGTTCTCATATGTGGACAATCTATGAGGCTTTTTATGGACCGGCTGGCCGAAATGATGACCTTCGTCAAGGTGGTCGAAACCAAGAGCTTTTCCGCTGCCGCCCGGCAGCTAGGCAGTTCCAAGTCGCAAGTCAGCAAGCAGGTGAGCCAGCTCGAAGCGGGGCTGGGCGTGCGCCTGCTCCATCGCACCACGCGCAGCCTTGGCCTGACCGAGATCGGCAGCGCGTTCTACGAACATTGCGCGCGCATCGAACAGCAGATCGGCACAGCGCTCGATACGGTCAAGCAATTGCAAGCCGAGCCGCGCGGCATTCTCAAGTTTACCTCGCCGGTGATCTTTGCCTCGCTGCACCTGGCGCCGTTGTTGCAGTCGTTCCAGAAGCGCTATCCGCAAGTCGAGATCGAGTTGAACGCCAGCGACCGCGCGGTGGACCTGGTCGAGGAAGGTTACGACCTGGCCTTGCGCATCAGCGCCGACCCCGCGCCGGGCATGGTGGCGCGCAAGATCGCGCCGATGCGCTGGGTGCTGTGCGCCGCGCCCGCCTACCTGGCGCAGCGCGGCACGCCGGCAACGCCGCAAGACTTGTTGCAGCATAATTGCCTGATGTACCAGGGTTTGCCGGCCAAGCGCGGCGGCTGGCGCTTCAGAGTGGGAAGCCGCGAAGTGAGCGTGCCGGTGACGGGCAATTGCCGCGTCAACAACCAGGACGTGCTGCATGCCATGGCCATCGACGGCGCCGGGATCGCCATGTTTCCCACCTACGCGGTGTATGAGGAATTGAAGAGCGGGAGTCTTGTCGAAGTGCTGGCCGGGCACCGCTCGAATCCGGACCAGGCGCTCTACGCCATGTATGTGCCGCACCGCTACATGCAACCCAAGGTACGGGTATTCATCGATCACCTGTTCGAGCACTTCGGCGACGTGCCGTATTGGGACAGGTAGGCATCATCAAGGAACAGGTACGAGCACGCCACGCGAATAAGGGACGTATGAAGGCGCTTGGGTCGCCGTATCTCGTACGATTCGCTATGACACCCGCCTGCGGAACTGATCGTTACCCACAAGTGCGTGCGAGGGTTTGGAACCTCTTGCCCGTGGGCGGGAGAGGGGCAGGGCGGGCGGCGATCCGATGAGGGAAATTGCGCTTTGGCTGCACTATACAACCCTAGTCTGCTCGCTAGCGCCCTCACCCCCACCCCTCTCCCGCCTGCGGGAGAGGGAAGTCCGGCCGTCGCAGATCGTTGATTCAAGAGTTGGCAACCATTCAATCCGCAAAGAAAAAGCCCGCGCACAGGCGCGGGCTTGATTGGCGACGCCGAGGCTTACGCCTTCTTCGGTTCGCCCAGTAGTTTCTTGTTGACGAACTGCTGCTGCGCGATCGAGAGCAGCGTGTTGACCACGTAGTACAGCACCACGCCCGAGGGGAACATGAAGAACATGACCGAGAACATCAGCGGCATGAACATCATGACCTTGGCTTGCATCGGGTCGGGCGGCGCCGGGCTCAAGCGCATTTGCAGGAAGCTCAAGCCCGCCATGATGATCGGCAGGATGCTGTAGGGGTCGGGCGTCGACAGGTCATGCACCCAGCCGATCCATGGCGCATCGCGAGTCTCTATGCTCAATTGCAGCACGTAGTACAGCGCGATGAAGACCGGCATCTGCACTACCATCGGTAGGCAGCCACCGATGGGATTGATTTTTTCGGTCTTGTACAACTCCATCGTTGCTTGGTTCATTTTTTGCGGATCGTCTTTGTACCGCTCGCGGATCGATTGCATTTTCGGCTGGAGCTGCTTGGTCTTGGCCATGCTGCGGAAGCTCGCGGCAGACAAGGGGAAGAACACAATCTTCATCAGAATGGTGAAAGCAATGATGGTCCAGCCCCAGTTACCGATCACGGAGTGTAGGCCGTCCATGATCCAGAAGATCGGCTTGGCCACGATGGCAGTGCGGCCATAGTCGCGCGTGAGATACAGCGTGTCGGAAACCTGATTGAGCGCCGTCATTTCCTGCGGGCCGCTGTAGAGCGTGATGTCGAGCGTGGCGCTGGCATTGGGCGCAATGCTGGGGAAGTGCAAGGTGCTGCCCACGGCGTACAGGTTGTCGCCGACTTTTTGCGTATAGTTTTCCCTGGGCACATTCGCGGCCGGCACGTAGGCCGAGACGAAGAAGTGCTGGACCATAGCGACCCAACCGTTATTGGATTGCTTGGCCAGCGGGTCCTTGCCGTCCTTGATCTGCTCGAAGGTCTGCTTCTGAAAATGTTCCGCATCGGTGTAGGCCGCCGGACCAGTGTAGGGATTCGGCGCAAAGCGCGGATTTTTCGGCAAGGTGCCGTCGCGCACCAGGCGCATGTCCAGGGTCGGCGCAATCGCGGCAGCCGTGTTGTTGGTCACTTCATGCTTCACGGCGATGGCATATTGGCCGCGCTTGAAGGTGAAGGTCTTGGTCAGCTTGACGCCGTTCTTTTCCGCGTCGAAGACCAATTGCAAGGTGTCGCCGTTGTCGAGCGCGCGTGCGCCGGGACGCACAGTGTAGCCGCTGTCGATGCCGGGCAGGCCGGCGCCGGTCAAGCCGGTTTCGGCGAGATAGGTCGATTCCGGGGTGTTGTCGAAGATCACCACGTTCTTGGGCGGCGCCTTGTCGTTCGTGCCGCGGAATTTGTCCATGACCACGTCGCCCAGCCACTCGGCCTTGGTTTCCTGGTATTGCAGCAGTTCAAGGCGCTTGAGCTTGGCGCCGGCGGTGTCGAAGGTGGCCTTGAACACGTCGGTAGTGACGACCACGTCTTCCGCCTTGAACGCATCGACAGGCGCAGCAGTTGCCGTCGCGCTTGCCGCCGCGCCCGCCGGCGTGCCGGCAGCCGTTGCGCCGGCCGAGGCCGCAGCCGGGGCATTGGGCAGGCTGGCTTCTGCCGGCGGTTTTGCGCCGAACAGAGGCGCTTTGCCGTTATAGACGTTCCAGTTATTCCACAGCGTCAGCAGGGAAAACAGGAGCACAAACCACAGTAAGCCACGTTTGATATCCATAGTGTTTCAAACCAAGAGTAAGCAGGGAATTCAGTGATGCCGGCAATTGCAGGCGGTGGAGTCGTCGTGCCGGTTGTTCTTGCCCGGCACGGGATCGAACCCGCCCGGATGCCAGGGATGGCACTTGGCCAGTCGCACGGCCGCCAGCATAGCGCCTTTCAGGGCGCCGTGCTCGCGTATTGCATCCATCGCGTAGTTCGAGCAGGTGGGATAAAAGCGGCAGCTCGGGCCGAACATCGGGCTGATCGCAATCTGGTAGCCGCGCACGAGCCCCAGCAGTATCTTTCGGGGCAGCGCTGAGGCGGCAAATTTCATGGCCGATCTCACGGTTGCTCCCGCACCAGTTGCGCAGCGAACAGGCGCGACAATTCCTCGCGCAGCGCACGCTTCAATGCGGCTGTCACGGCCGGGCCGGCCTTGGTGTTGACCGGCTGCGACAAGCGCACGATGCAATCAATGGCAGGCAGTGCGGCTTGGCGGAACAGCTCGCGGGAAATCCGCTTGATGGCATTGCGGGTCACGGCACGCGGCGCAAAGCGCTTGGCCGCGACCACGCCCAAACGGGCGTGCGCTAATTGGTTGGCGCGGGTATAAAGCACAAAATGTGCTGTCCGTTGCACTGGGCGCAAACGAAAAACGGATGAAAACTCATCCGTTTTTACGATTCGCCGATCGCGCGAGTAATCTTGCAGATAAGCGTGCGAAGAAGTCTGGCGATCGCCGGTCACGCCAGCACAAGCCGGTTTGCCAGGCTTAAGCTACAGCCAGGCGCTTGCGGCCCTTGGCGCGACGTGCGTTCAACACGGCACGGCCGCCACGGGTTGCCATACGAGCGCGGAAACCATGCGTGCGCTTGCGGCGGACAACGGAGGGTTGGTAAGTACGTTTCATTGTGGACTCGCTAATCAGCAAAAAATAAATCGGATCATCACGCCCAACGCCAGGCTTTGTTAAAGCTTGCCGGCGCATGCTGAGCTGCTGAGCTGCCTTGAGGCCACAACAGAAATTCCAACATCGCGGGAGTGAACCCTGAATTAGACAGCATTTTTCCCTTGCTTGTCAATCATTTAGGTGAGTTATGCACCGGGATTTGTGCGGCTGTTGGGTAAACGGAAAGTTGGGCCGGGCGCTGCCATGCCCCGCACCAAGCTACTATTCTTACCGGCGCGACTTGCGTTCGGCAGCGCGTTTTATCGATCCTGCAACTTCCCGATTTCAGCCAATCCGAGCTTGCAGAAATCCCCCATTTTGGCAAGCCAAAAATCACGAAAAATCTCAAGAAAATCTTCATCAAGCCTGTGGATAACTCTGCCCCGCGGGGGTAGAATAGCGCGACCGTG
>Ga0302314_10000921_pt1 | contig 54933 bp, 48 predicted proteins | sample III_Palsa_N2_3_FD_200533 | JGI IMG/M metagenome (GOLD analysis project Ga0302314, IMG submission 200533) | Peat permafrost microbial communities from Stordalen Mire near Abisko, Sweden - III_Palsa_N2_3 | ecosystem: Environmental > Terrestrial > Soil > Palsa > Peat permafrost | place: Sweden... | reverse complement strand
CCGCCTTTTGGTCAGGGTTGAAGGAGATTGCCGAACATCGCGGCATCTCCGTCAACCGGCTGGTCGAAACCATCGACGCCGCGCGCGGGACCAACCTGTCGAGCGCGATCCGCGTCTTCGTCCTGCAATGCTATAAGGACGAAGCGATCAAGGACTAGGCTGTTTCGACAGCAGCCCCTTGAACAGGTCGCGCAGCTGTTGCGCCGGCTTCTGCTGTTGCGACGGCGAGGCCGGCACCACGCCCAGCGCCTTCTGCTCGATGTAACCGGCGAGGCTTTTCACGTCGATCTGCTTTTCCGGCCGATCGAGCGGGCCGCTGAAGCGCATCGCCAATGGCGGCAGGTCAGGGCGGGCCGCGAGCGCCAGCTGTGCCTGCCCCTCGACGGTCCAGGCCGGCAGATCGACCGTGACCGTCCCGGTCAGATCACCACCCTCTGCCGCCAGATGGAGATCGGTCGAATGGACCACGCCCTTGGTGATGGTGCCATCCGCGGTCAGCGCCGAGAATCTGGTCGTGCCGCCGCCCTGGATCGCCTGCAGCACACCCAACAGATCCTGCGGCCCTTTGAGCGCCTTCAGCCGGTCGTTGATCGCCTGGAGATCGAGCCCGGCGACGGCGCCGTTCTGGGCCGCCAGCGCCGCGGTGCCGCCTAACGCCGCAACCAGATCGGCCTCGCTGGCGCCGGTCGCCGTCAGGTCGGCATCGAGCCGGCCGCTGCCGGCCGAAAGCGCCGTCGAGCCCAGGCGCTGGGCCAGATCCTTGAGGTCGATGTCGCGACCGGCGACGGTCAGCGCGATCGCCACCCCCGCCGGGACCGAGCCCAGGCTGCCGTGCAGATCGACCGTGCCGCCACACATGCCGGCCGCCAGCCGGTCGAGGCCGAGCGTGCCACCCTTGAGCCCGAAACCCAGCGACGGCTTGTCCATCTGCCAGCGGCCGATCGTGGCCGAAGCGGCATTGAGCTTGACCGTCGCGTCGATCAGGCCGAGGGCACTCAGATCGAGCTTGGCATGGGACCAGCGCCCGGGCAGCGGTCCCGGATCGCCCAGCGCCGCATAGCGCACCGGCCGGTCGAGCGACGCCACCTCATGGGCCGGCAGGAACGGATCCAACACCAGATCGCTCGCGGTCAGATCCGCATCGAGCGTCGGCGGCTGCGTGGTCCCGTCCCAGGTCGCCATGCCGTCGAGTTCCTGGCCGCCGATGCCCAGCGACAGATGGTCGATCTTCGCCCGGGTCGGCGTGGCGTCGAGCGAGACCGACAGGGCGAGCGCGCCCAGGCTGCCGCCGGCCGGATGATAGAGCGGCGCCAGGAACGCCAGCACCCGCGCCATCTCCGGGTGATCGGCGGTGACGTCGCCGGTGAAATGCGGCACGCCGGCCTCGAGGCCGAGGCGGCCCTTGGCGGTCAAGCGGCCGTCCTGCACCGCGAGGGCGGCATCGAGATCGAGTGCCGCTGGGCTGCCGCTCGCCTGCAGGTCGAAGCGATAGGCGCCGAGCCGGCTGGCGGTCTCGCGCCCGCCGAGCCCCGCCAGCGTCAGCAGCGACACGGCGCTGGGGCCGCTGGCTGTCATCTGGCCGGCGAGGCTGGCTGTGGCGCCGAGCCCGCCGGACCAGCGGCCGGACAGGCTGACGCTGCCGCCGCCCAGGTCGCCGATGCGCGCGTCGCGCACGGTGGCGGCACCATCCTCGATCGTGCCGGCGAGATGGACGGCCTTCAGCAACTGGCCATGCAGGGTCAGGCTGTCGAGCGTCAGGTCCAAATTGGCCGCGACCAAGGGCAAGAGGCTCGCCACCGCCACCACCGGCACCGCGGTCCCATCGACACGCGCGACCGGCGCGGCCGGCGCCGGGGTCACGGGCGCCGGCACCGGCACCGCGTCGGCCAGATAGGCATCCAGATTGAGCTGATCGCCGGTCAACCGCAGGCCGATCGCCGGGCGCGGGCCGAACATCAGGTTGGCGGCCCCCTTGAAGCGGCTGCCGTCGAGTTCGAGGTCGATGCCGGTCGCGGCGGCGCGGTCGGCAGCCAGATCGAGATTGGTCGACAGGCTGCCCTGACGCAGCCGGTCGGCCGGGACGGTACCGAAGCGCACGCCGGCCCAACCGACAACCGCACGCAGATCGTCGGTCTCGGCATCGACCGTGCCGACGAAGCGCGGCGTGCCGAACGCGTCGGCGACCTGGCCGCTGATACTGACGTCGGTGCCGCCCGGCAGCTCCGCCGTCGCCTGGTTGATGGTGACGGCGCCCTGATCGATGCCGCCGTTGAAGCGGGCCTGGCGGATCAGCCCGTCATGCCAGGACATGAGCTCGGCCGACAGATCCAGGCCGACGTGCAGGTCCGGCGGCGCCGCGGCCGCGGCGGGTCCCGCTAGCGGCGTCGGTGCCACCTGGACCGCGACCTCGGCCGGGGCACCGGCGGGGCGCGGCGGGGCCATCGGTTTCGCCAGCCATCTGTCGAGATCGAGCCGGTTGAAATCCACCGTCAGCTCGATCGACGGCCGATCGCTCAGGCGTGCGGCGAGCGTGCCGACGCCATGGGTCTGGTCCAGATCGAACGCGAGCTCGGTCAGATCCACCTTGGCCCGGTCGGCACCGAGCATGGCATCGAGGGCGAGGCGCGTGTCGAGCGCCGGCGGCAGAGTGCCATGGACGAACGGCGCCAGCGCCTGGCGCAGGCTGCCGGCGGCGAACTTGAGTTTGCCGTCGGCCCGGATCGGACGACCATCGTCGCAGCGCGCCGTGCCGTCGAAATCCAGCACCGCCGCCCCGGCCGCGGCGGTCGCATGCAGCGACAGCGGGATCGACTGGGCGCAATCGAGCGATCCCACCCGTCCCTGAAGATGCAGCGCATCGCCATCGAGCCCGGTCTCGGCGCTGCCGGACACGGCGCCATCGGGCCCGGTCGTGAGGTCGAAATCCAGATGATCGAGCTGATAGGTCTTGCCCTGGTCGCGATAGGCGAAGCTGCCGTTGGTGACGCGGATCTGGCGCACGGCGACGGAGAATTTGCTGCCGGCCGGCGGCGGCGGGACGGCGGCTTCGGGGCCGGGCGGCTTGGAGACCGGGGTTTCCGGCGCCTGGGACACCGGTTTCACCTCGTCGAACGGCCCGTCGACGCTGATGACCGGATCGCGCACGGTGACCGCCGTCACCTCGACCCGGCCGCTGATCAGCGGCAGCAGCGCCACATGGACCTCGATGCTGCCGGCCCGGGCCAGCTCCGTGCCGCCGGGCTTCGATTGGGTCACGTGGATGTCGCCGACCGACAATGTCGGACTGGGCAACACCGACAAGGCAACCGGTCCGCGGATCGAAACGTTATATCCCGTACCGGCCCGGAGCCGCTCGGTCAGGAACGTGGTCAGCTGATCCGTGCCGACCAGGTGCGGTACGACGAACACTGCGCCGACGAGCAGGACAAGGACAATCCCGATGCCGATCAGCAGGTTGCGCAATAACTCTCTCCTGCGACATGAGGTGAACCATCAATCGCCTTCATTGGACTCCATGCGGCGCTTTGACGGATGCCCCGCTTGGACTAAGCTCGGGTGTGGACTTCCCCAAAAGGAGGCACCTTCCATGGGCGACGTCGTCAACCTGAACAAGTTCCGCAAAGCCCGCGACCGCAAGACGGCCGAGGCGCAGGCCGCAGAAAACCGTACCCGTTTCGGCCAGCCCAAGGACGTGAAGGCCAAGCTGCGTACCGAAGCCGATCAGACCCAGAAGGATCTCGACGGCAAGCGGCTGGACTGAACTATATGCCAACCGACCGGGTTTCCGAAAGGGTGGGCGGCATCGGCGAGCCCGGCGCCCCGGTGCGTCCCCATCATCATACCAAGATCGGCTTCAAGAACCCCGCCGGATCGCCGGAGCGCCTGCGCCGGCGCAACAAGCTGCTGAAATTCCTGTGGCGTCAGCGCATCCATGCCAAGACCCACGAGGTGCCCGAGGACCATGTGTTGCCGATCGGCGCCGCCCTCGACGGGCTCGACGCCGCCGCCGGTCAGGACAGTATCACCTGGCTCGGCCACGCCGCCTTTCTGATCCGCCTCGCCGGCCAGACCGTCCTGATCGACCCGTTCCTGTCGGACTATGCCTCGCCGGTCCAGGGCGTGGGCCCGCGCCGCTTCACGCCGCCGGGCCTGCCGGTCGACGCCCTGCCGCAGATCGACCTGCTGCTGGTCTCCCATAACCACTACGATCATCTGGATGCGAGGACGATTGCAGCTCTGCCGAACAAGGCGCGGATCCGCGTCGTCGTGCCGCTGGGCGTCGGGCGCTTCTTCCGCCGGCGCGGCTATCGCTCGGTCGCCGAGCTGGATTGGCACCAGAAGACGGAAGCCGGTGCACTGACCATCACCGCGGTACCGGCGATCCATCGCTCGGCCCGCACGCTGATCGACCGCAACCGCACGCTCTGGGCCGGCTTCATCCTCGAGAGCGCGGAGCGCCGGCTCTATTTCGGCGGCGATACCGGCTATGGCGCGGTGTTTGGCGAGACCGGACGGCGCTATGGCCCGTTCGACCTCGCCATGCTGGGCATCGGCTGCTACGCGCCGCGCGCCGCCATGCATATGAACCATGCCAACCCGGAAGAGGCGATCCAGATCGCGCTCGACCTGGGTGCCCGCCATGTCATCGGCATGCATTGGGGCACGATCGTCATGACGGTCGAGCCGCCGTTCGAGCCGCCCGTCCGCTTCCGTGCGGCGGCCACGCGCGGCGGCTACGCCCCGGACGCCGCCTGGCTGATGAAGGTCGGCGAGACGCGGCTCCTGCCTCGCGGCGTGTTAGACGCCCAGTAGCTGGCCGCCGTCGGCAATGATGGTCTGGCCGGTGACCCAGCGGGCGAGCGGGCTCGCCAGGAACAGCACCACGTCGGCAATCTCCTCCGGATATCCCAGCCGGCCGAACGGGATGGCCCGCAAGGTCCGGCCGTAGAGTTCGGGATTGTCGGTCCGCCGTTGCTCCCAGACGCCGTCGGCGAATTCGACCGAGCCCGGTGCCACGCAATTGACCCGCACGCCCTGGCGCGCCAGGCCGGCCGCCTGGCTTTGGGTATATTGGATGACCGCGGCCTTGATCGCGGCATAGGGCACCGAGCGGGTCGTCGGGCGATAGCCCGCGATCGACGAGATATTGACGATCGAGCTGCCGGGGTTCTGCAGCAGGAACGGGATCGCGACCTGGGAGGCGCGTACCGTCGCCATCAGATCGACGTTCAGGCTGGCGGCCCAGCCGGCCTCGTCGTCGCTCTGGCCGAAGCCCGACGCGTTGTTGATCAGCACGTCGATGCCGCCCAGCGCCTCGGCAGCGGCGGCGACATAGTTCTTCACGTCCGCCTCGACGCCCAGGTCGCAGCTTGCGGCATGGGCGTCGGCGCCGAAGGCCGATAGCTCATCCTGCGTCTTGCGGAGGGCCACCTCACCGCGGGCACAGATCGAGAGCCTGGCGCCGGCAGCGGCGAAGCCCAGCGCGATCGACCGGCCGATGCCTTTGCTGCCGCCGGCCACGACGACGCGCTTTCCCTTGAAATCGAACGACATGCGGGCTCCTGGGTCGATGCTCAAACCAATTTTCGTCATGCCCGGGCTTGACCCGGGCATCCACGCATCTCCCGCATGGCCCAAGCCTGGGACGAAAGTGGATTGCCGCATCACGTGGATGGCCGGGTCAAGCCCGGCCATGACGGTTGAGGGGAAACTAGTGGTTCGCCCCGACGCGGATCACCTTGCCGGGATTCATCAAATTGTGCGGGTCGAGCGCACGCTTGATTTCGCGCATGACGCTGATCGTTGCGGGTCCATGCTCCTCCTCGACCAGGCCGATCTTGCCGTAGCCGACCCCATGCTCGCCGGTGCAGGTGCCGTCGAGAGCGAGCGCGCGCTTCACCATGCGCTCGTTGATCTCGGCCGCTTCGGCGAATTCTTCCGGCTTGTTCGGGTCCAGGATGAAGCACAGGTGGAAATTGCCGTCGCCGACATGGCCGACCAGGCACACCGGCATGCTGGCGGTTTCCAGGTCCTTCTTGGTCTCGTTGATCGCCTCGGCCAGGTTCGAGATCGGCACGCACACGTCGGTCGCCCAGCCGACCGAGCCGGCGCGCATGGAAAGGCCGGCGTAATAGGCGTCGTGCCGGGCCTGCCACAGCTTGCTGCGCTCCTCGGCCGAGGTCGTCCATTTGAAGCCCTCGCCCCCCTGGTCCTCGGCAAAGGCCTGGACCATCTCGGCCTGTTCCTTGACCCCGGCCTCGGTGCCGTGGAATTCGAAGAACAGCGTCGGCGCCACCTTGAGGTCGAGCTTCGAATAGTGGTTGCAGGCGTTGATCTGCACCTCGTCCAACAGCTCGATGCGCGCGACCGGCACGCCGGCCTGAATGGTCATGATCACGGTGTCGACCGCCGACGAGATCGATGGGAAGGTGCAGACCGCGGACGAGATCGCTTCTGGAATGCCGTAGAGCTTCAGCGTGATCTCGGTGATCACGCCCAGCGTGCCCTCCGAGCCCACGAACAGGCGGGTGAGGTCATAGCCGGCGGACGACTTGCGCGCGCGGCTGGCGGTCTTGACCACGCGGCCGTCGGCCAGCACCGCCGTCAGCGACAGGACATTGTCGCGCATGGTGCCGTAGCGCACGGCATTGGTGCCGGACGCGCGCGTGGCCGTCATGCCGCCGATCGACGCGTTGGCACCGGGATCGATCGGGAAGAACAGGCCGGTATCGCGCAGGAATTCGTTCAGCTGCTTGCGGGTGACGCCCGGCTGAACCGTGCAATCCAGATCCTCGGGCGAGACGCGCAGCACCGCGTTCATCTGGTTGACGTCGATCGAGATGCCGCCTTCGCGCGCGGCGACATGACCCTCGAGCGAGGTGCCGGTGCCGAACGGGATAACCGGTACCTTGTATTCGGCGCAGAGCTTGACGACCTCGACCACATCCTCGGTCGAGCGCGCGAAGAACACCGCGTCCGGCGCCTCGATCGGATGATAGGATTCATCCTTGCCATGCTGGTTGCGCACGGCGGTCGCGGTCGAGACTTGTTCACCAAAACGCGCCTTCAGGCGCTCGATCACGGTTTCCGTCGGCACTTCGCGGCGCCGCAATGCCTCAACAGCCATCAAATCCTCCCAGCCTCGCGCCGGTTACCCGCGCGATATCCTCAGACGAGAGAATGAACCCGCGGCTTGCATCGGGCAAGCGGGTCGGCTGTGACGAATTATGCCCGCCCGCTCAGGTCCTGGTTCTTGATCGGCAATGATCGAATACGCTTGCCGGTCGCGGCAAAGATCGCGTTGCACAGCGCCGGGGCGATCGGCGGCGTGCCCGGTTCGCCGATGCCGCCCCATTTGCTGCCGCCCGACAGCGCCAGATAGGTCTCGATCGCCGGTGCGTCGGCGAGGCGGACCATTTCGTAGGCGTCGAAGTTGGATTGCTCGACCCGCCCATCCTTGATCGTGATCTCGCCGTAGAGCGCCGCCGTCAGGCCGTAGATCACGGCACTTTCGATCTGCATTTCGACCGTGCGCGGGTTCACCACATGGCCGCAATCGACCACGGCCACGACGCGCGGCACCTTGATCTCGCCCTTGGGGCTGACCGAGACCTCGACGATCTCGCCGACGATGGTGCCGAAGCTCTCGTGGATCGCGATGCCGCGGCCCTGGCCGGCCGGGAGCTTCTTCGACCAGTCGCCCTTCTGGGCGAGCGTGTCCAGCACCTTGAGGAAATCGGGCTTGCCCGCCAAGAGCGCGCGCCGGAACAGGTAGGGGTCCTTGCCGGCCGCAACCGCCATCTCATCGACGAAGCTTTCGAGCGCGAAGGCGTTCTGCGAACTGCCGACCGAGCGCCAGAACATGACCGGCACGTGGGTGTTCTTCAAAATGCAGTCGACGTTCAGGTTGGCGACGGCATAGGGCACGTTCGCCAGGCCCTCGACCGCCGAGGGCTCGACCCCGCTTGCGACCGGATCGCGGCCGAGCGAACGGCTGATCGAGCCCACCGCCGTGCGCATGTCCCAGGCGACGGGCATGCCGTCGTCGCTGAGGCCGGCCTTGAACCGGATCGCCGCCTGCGGCCGGTAGCGGTCGTGCTGCATGTCCTCTTCGCGCGTCCACAACAGCTTGACCGGCTTGCCCACGGCTTTGGCGACGATCACCGCCTGGGTCAGTTCGTCGTTGACCGCGCGCCGGCCGAACCCGCCGCCCAGGAAGCAATTGTGGATATAGACCTGCTCCGGCTTCATATCCGCGGCCTTGGCGGCCCGGATGAGGGCGCCGTCCGGATCCTGGGTGCCCATCCAGACGTCGAGACGATCGCCTTGCAGATGGACGGTCGCGTTCAACGGCTCCATCGCGGCATGGGCCACGTGCGGCGCCTCGTAGAGCGCCTCGATCCGCTTCGCCGCCCGGCCCATCGCCGCCGCGACATCGCCCGTGCGCCGGGCATTGGCGGCGGGCCCGTCGAGGGCATCCCGATATTCCTTGCGGAATTCGTCGCTGCTGGTCTTGGACGCCGACCCTTCGTCCCAGGCAATGACCAGATCGGCGACGGCCTGCTTCGCCCGCCAGAAACTGTCGGCGACGACGGCGACGCCGCCCGGGATCGGCACGATCTGGAGAATCCCCCGCCGGCCCTTGATCTTGTCGTCATCGACCGCCTTGACCGTCCCGCCGAACACCGGACAGACGGCGACCGCGGCATAGACCATGCCGTCGAGCCGCGTATCGATGCCGAATTTCGCCTGGCCGTTGACCTTGAGCGGCGTGTCGAAGCGCGCCTGCGGCTGGCCGATCAGGCGGAACTGATCCGGCGTCTTGATCGCCGGCTCCTGGACGAACGCAATCTTGGCCGCCGCCGGGGCAAGCGCGCCGAAGCCGAGGCTGCGCTTGCTCGCGGCATGGGCGACCTTGCCGTCGCGGGCGACACACTCGGCCGGCGACACACCCCATTGCCGGGCCGCCGCCGCGATGAGCCGCGCCCGCGCGCTGGCGCCGGCCTGCTGCAGATATTCGCGCGAGCGGCGGACGGCACCGCTGCCGCCGGTGCTCATGGGTCCGTAGGGCTGTTTCTCGACGAAATTGCGATGGGCGTCGGCATATTCCGCCCTGACCTTCGACCAGTCGCACTCGAGCTCTTCGGCGACGATCATGGGCAGTGCCGTCAGGATGCCCTCGCCCATTTCGGACTTGGCGACGCGGATCACGACGCTGTCGTCCCGCTCGACCAGGATCCAGGCATTGATCTCGGCCGCCTTGCCGTCGCCGGCCGGCGAGAACGGCGCGGCGTTGACGCCGAACGCGTCGGCATGGCCGGGCAGCATGACGCCGACGGCGAGGCCGCCGGCGGCGCTGAGGCCGGCGCTGATGAAGAAGCGGCGCGAGAGCGGAGCGAGATCGGTCATATCATCCTCCCCTAACGCACGATCAGCGCCGCGGCGCGATGGATCGCCTTGCGCATGCGCGGATAGGTGCCGCAGCGACAGATGTTGCTGAGGTTGGCATCGATATCGGCATCGGTCGGCTTGGGGTTGGCCGCCAGGAACGCCGCCGCCGCCATGATCTGGCCCGACTGGCAATAGCCGCATTGCGGCACGTCCTCGGCGACCCAGGCCCTCTGCACGGCGTGGGTGCTGTCGGGCGACAGGCCTTCGATCGTGGTGATCCTGGTGCCGGCGGCAGCACTGACCGGCAGCGAGCAGGAACGTTGCGCCTCGCCATCGACATGGACGGTGCAGGCGCCGCATTGACCGATGCCACACCCATACTTGGTGCCAGTCATGCCAAGCTCGTCGCGCAGCACCCACAACAGCGGCATGTCGTCCTCGACGTCCAGCCGATGGCTCTTGCCGTTCACGGAAATCTCGATCATCGCCCGAAAGCCCCCTCATCAGCCGAGGACGCGCACGCCGATTATTTGATTGTTCCGGCGAAAACGGCCCTGCGCCCGAAAGGCCTGTCTCCGCTGGGAAATAAACTTAGATCACAAAGGGTCTATTCGCGAGCACGGGTTGCGATCTGCGACCGTTTGCCCGCGAAAAAAGCTGGCCTCTATTGCGCTGCAACCAGCTTTCTTGACGAGAGGCGATCCGGACCGCTATGCCGTTAGCCTGGGTAGAGGAGTCGATCCGACCGTGACCATCTGGGCCCGCATCGTCGAAGGGGTGCAGGAGCTGTCCTGGGGCAATCTGTTCGGCCTCGAGGATGCGTCCATGCGCGCGCTCGATGCCGACGCGGCCCGCAGCCGGGACGAAGAGCGCCCGCACAGCACCAAGCAGGTGGGCTTCACCATCGCGGTGATCGCGCTCGGCGCCAAGATGGCCAAGGCCGACGGTACCGTGAGCGCGGTCGAGATCGAGGCATTCCACGAAGTGTTCAGCGCGCCGCCCGAAGAGCGCGCCAATGTCGAATTCTTCTTCAATCTCGCGCGCCGCAGTACGGTCGGCGCCGATACCTACGCGCGCCAGGTCAAGAAGCTGCTGGGCGACCATAAGTCGGTGCTGGAAGATCTGCTGGGCGCCCTCTTCCATATCGCCAAGGCCGACGGCGTGATCACGGCGGCGGAAGATTCCTACCTGCGTTCGATCTCGGAGATCTTCGGGTTCGAGGAACGCTGCTTCCGCCGCATCCGCGCCTATCATGTGGGCTCGGAACATGCGCCTCATGTCGACGAAGACCCGTATCTGATCCTGGGCGTCGAGCCCTGGTCGGACATGGATACGATCAAGAAGCGCTGGCGCGAGCTGGTGCGCGACAATCATCCCGACCGGGTCATGGCGCAGGGCCTGCCGGCGGAATTCGTCTCGATCGCGACCACCAAGCTGGCGCTGATCAACGCGGCCTATGACCGGCTCGCGAAGCAACACAAAGGTAAAGCCTGATGGCGGTTCAACCGCCGCTTTTAGCCCTGCAGAACGCGACCCTCACCTTCGGCGGCAGACCGACCTTTCAAGAGGTTTCGGTGGCCGTTGCGCGTGGCGAGCGGATCTGTCTGGTCGGCCGCAACGGCAGCGGCAAATCCACATTGTTGAAGTGCCTGGCCGGCATGATCGAGCTGGACAAGGGCGACCGCTTCATCCAGCCCGGCGCCCATGTCGCCTATATGCCGCAGGAGCCGAGCTTCGATCCGGGTATGACCATCGCCGAGCATGTGGCGCTGGGCCTGCCCGGTCACGAGCAGGACGGCGCCACACGGTATAAGGTCGAGGCGATCCTGGCCGAGGTCGGGCTCGATCCCGACCGCAAGCTGGTGGCGCTCTCGGGCGGCGAAGGCCGCCGCGTCTCGCTCGCCCGCGTGTTCGTCGCCGAGCCGGACGTGGTGCTGCTGGACGAGCCGACCAACCATCTGGACATTCCCGCGATCGAATGGCTGGAGGGGCGGCTCGCCGACTATCGCGGCGCCATCCTGATGATCAGCCATGACCGCGCCTTCCTCAATCGCTTGTCGCGCCGGGTCATCTGGCTCGACCGCGGCCGGCTCTTGTCGCTCGACCAGGGCTTCCTCGGCTTCGACGATTGGGCCGAGCGCGTGCTGGCGGCCGAGGCCGCCGAGGAGCAGCGGCTCGACAAGAAGCTGATCGCCGAGACCTTGTGGATGCGCCAGGGCATTTCGGCACGGCGCACGCGCAACATGGGCCGGGTGCGCGCGCTGCAGGATCTGCGCAAGGACAAGGCCGAGCGCGTCGGCATCCGCCAGGCCAAGCTCGGCAGCGCCGCCTCGACCGAGACCGGCGGCCAGCTGGTGGTCGAGGTCAAGCACATCTCGAAAAGCTTCACCCAGACCCTGCCCGACGGCGGCACGGCCACCCGGGTGATCGCCACGGATTTCTCGACCAAGATCGTGCGCGGCGAACGGATCGGCATCATCGGCGCCAATGGCGCCGGCAAATCGACGCTCTTGAAGATCCTGACCGGCGAGATCGAGCCCGACGCCGGCAAGGTCCGCTTCGGCGTCAATCTGGTGCCGGCCTATTTCGATCAGCATCGCAGCCGCCTCGACGAAGAGGCGAGCGTGCGCGACAACCTGACCGAAGGCCGCGGCGACAGCGTGTTCGTGCGCGGCGTGCCCCGCCATGTGAATTCCTATATGCGCGATTTCCTGTTCGAGGATCGCCAGGCCTTGACGCCGGCCAAGGCCTTGTCGGGCGGCGAGCGCAACCGGCTGCTGATCGCCAAGGTGCTGGCCCAGACCTCGAACCTGTTGGTGCTGGACGAGCCGACCAACGATCTGGACATGGATACGCTGGAGCTGTTGGAAGAGGTGCTGGCCGATTACGAGGGCACGCTCTATCTGGTCAGCCACGACCGTGATTTCCTCGATCGGCTGGTGACCTCGGTCATCGCGGTCGAGGGCGACGGCGAGATCGCCGAATATGTCGGCGGCTATACCGACTATCTGCGCCAGCGGCCGGCGAAAGCCGATCCGGTCAAGGCGGCCAAAGCCCCGGCGGCGCCGGTCCGGGCCGAGAAGCCGAAGACGGCGCGCCTGGGCTTCAAGGAACAGCACGACCTGCAGCGCCTGCCCGGCGTGATCGAGGCATTGACCAAGGAACAGGCGCGCCTGCAGCAGACGCTGGCCGACCCGAAACTCTATGTCAGCGACCGCGCCGCCTTCGACAAGGCCTCGGCCCGGCTGGACGCGCTCCACGCCGAACTGGCCGAAGCCGAGGATCGCTGGCTGGAACTGGAAATGAAAAAGGCGGAATTGGGCTAAACTGCCCTCTACCGCATGCGGTAGAGTAAAGGTGGACGATGGAATATAGCGAACTGCTCGAAAACATCGTCCACGAGATTCGGCCCTATTTCGGCAAGGGCAAGGTCGCGGACTATATTCCGGCGCTGGCGAACGTGCCGCCGACGAAGTTCGGCATGGCCATCGCCACCATTGATGGTGCGGTCCATACCGTGGGCGACGCCGGGGAAGCCTTCTCGATCCAGAGCATCTCCAAGGCCTTCACCCTGATGATGGCGATGAGCTTGGTCGGCGACGAGCTTTGGACCAAGCTCGGCAAGGAGCCGTCGGGCAGCAAGTTCAATTCGCTGGTCCAGCTCGAATATGAACAGGGCATCCCGCGCAACCCGTTCATCAACGCGGGCGCCCTGGTCGTGACCGACTGCGTCATGTCCCACGCGCGTGCGCCCAAGAACACGATCCGCGACTATGTCCGGGTGCTGTCGCAGAATTTCTCCGTCGATTTCGACGAGGAGGTCGCCCAATCCGAACGGGAAACCGGCTTCACCAATGCCGCACTCGCCAACATGCTGGCGAGCCATGGCCGGCTGCAGAACCCGGTGGCGGCCGTGCTCGACACCTATTTCCACCAATGCTCGCTCGCGATGAGCTGTGCCGATCTCGCCCGCGCCTTCCTGCCGCTCGCCAACCGCGGCATGTCGCCGACGCTGGAAGAGGCGGTGCTGACCGAGCGGCAAGCAAAGCGCATCAACGCGCTGATGCTGACCTGCGGCACCTATGATTCCGTCGGCAGCTTCGCCTATCGGGTCGGATTGCCGGCCAAGAGCGGCGTCGGCGGCGGCATCGTCGCCGTGCTGCCGTCGAAATTCTGCGTCGTGGTCTGGTCGCCGGAGCTGGACCGCTCCGGCAATTCGCTGGTCGGTACCGCGGCGCTGGAAGCGCTGACGCGGCTCACGCAATTGTCGGTCTTCTGATGATCGAGCGCCCCTCGCCCAATTTCGACGTCCGAGCGGCACCTGTCGATATCCTGCTGCTGCATTACACCGGCATGCAAAGCGCCGAGGCGGCGTTGCAGCGGCTCTGCGATCCGATCGCCAAGGTCAGCTGCCACTGGTTGATCGAGGAGGACGGCACGATCCACCGTCTGGTGCCCGAGGCGATGCGCGCCTGGCACGCCGGCCAGTCGTTCTGGGCCGGTGAGCGCGATATCAACAGCCGCGCGATCGGCATCGAACTGGTCAATCCCGGCCATGAATGGGGCTACCGCGCCTTTCCCATGGCCCAGATGGAGGCGCTCGCCGACCTCGCGGCCGGCATCCTGGCGCGCCATACCATTCCAAGCACCCGCGTGCTGGGCCATTCCGATGTGGCGCCGGCGCGCAAGCAGGATCCGGGCGAGCTGTTCGACTGGGCCTGGCTCGCCCGGCACGGCGTCGGCCTGTGGCCCGAGGCGGACGCCCCGGTCGAACCGGGCGATCCGGCCGCCCTGCTGGTCGGGATCGGCTATGAGGCCGCGACGCCCGAGACCATCTCCGCGTTCCAGCGCCGCTATCGTCCCAGCTTGATCAATGGCACGATCGATGATGAAACCGGGCGCCGGATCGCCGAAATCGCGTCCCTGCATGGGATTTGATGGGTCAAAAGCCGAAATTCCGGTTCCGCTTGGGAAAACATGGGACGGTCCCGCCAACATTCATTGACGGCGGCATCCGGCACCCGCTAAGCCAACGCGAACCAGACGGCCGGATGACCGCTGGCGGCCTTCGCGCCGTTAGAGGAAAGTCCGGGCTCCACGGAAAACACGGTGCCGGATAACGCCCGGCGAGGGCGACCTTAGGGAAAGTGCCACAGAGAGCAAACCGCCAACCCCAGGCTCATCGCAAGGTGACCGGGCGGCAAGGGTGAAAGGGTGCGGTAAGAGCGCACCGCGACCTCGGTAACGAGGGCGGCATGGCAAACCCCACCGGGAGCAAGACCAAATAGGGATGGCTGGCAGGCAGCGGGTTCTTCGGGATATCGTTGACCGGCAGGCGGGTTTTCCGCGCCGTCATCCGGGTCGGTCGCGCGAGGTGCCTGGCAACAGGCGCCCAAGAGGAATGGTCATCTATGCGGAAACCTTAGGGTTTCCGCGGGACAGAACCCGGCTTACAGGCCGTCTGGTCTTCTCTTTCCCCGGCAAAGCCGGGATTCTCGCCAAGAACATTTGCAGAACACATTTTAGTTCCAGCTTAGAAAGAACTAATGAATCGGATATCGTGCGAGGACTGCCGCGCTATCGCCGGCACCCCGATCGGACCGGTTTGGAGTAGCGCTCTGATCTTTGCGCATCTTGTTTTGACCAGAACTTTTACTGGTCGTGATGTTGACGACCATATTTTCCCATGATATCCCATGATCTCCCAAATGACGGAGGGAGATCGGTGTGGGGGAACACCCGACGTCCCGCGGCAGCCGCGCCACCGTCCATGGGATGAAGTTGGGGGAGCCCACGTGGGCCTTTTTCTGTCCACCTACGTCAACAAGGTCGACCGGAAGGGGCGGGTCTCGGTACCCGCCGCCTTTCGCACCGTGTTGTCCGGGCAGAACTCCACGGGAATCCTGACCTTTCGCTCGTTCAAGCACAATGCCCTCGATTGCAGCGGCCTGGCCCGTGTCCAGGAAATGGCGGCGCAGCTCGACACGATCCCGGAGTTTTCCGAGGAATACGAGAACCTGACCGCGCTGTTTGCCGACATGAAGACCCTGCCGCTCGATCCCGAGGGCCGCATCATCCTGCCGGAAGACCTGCTGCAGTTCGTCGGCATCACCGACAGCGTCGCCTTCGTCGGTCAGGGCAAGAATTTCCAGATCTGGGAGCCGGCGGCGCAGGAGGCCCATCAGGAGGCCCGGCGCCAGAGCGCCAAGGCCAACGGCTTTACCATGCGCCCCGCCGCGACGGCCGCCCCCCCTGCCCCCGGGGGTGCGCAATGACCGAGCATCTGCATATCCCCGTGCTGGTGGACGAGGTCGTGGTGGCCCTGGCGCTCGCGCCCGACCAGACCGTGGTCGACGGCACCTTCGGCCGCGGCGGCTATTCCAAGGCGATCCTGGCGGCGGCCCCGGTCAATCTCATCGGCATCGACCGCGACCCGACCGCGATCGCGAGCGGTGCCGCCCTCGCCGAGACCTATCCCGACCGGCTGACCCTGGTCGAGGGCAAGTTCGGCCAGATGGCAGACCTGCTGGCGCGCCTCGGCATCGACCAGGTCGATGCGGTGGCGCTCGACATCGGCGTGTCCTCGCCCCAGATCGACGATCCGGAGCGCGGTTTCTCGTTCCGCGGCGACGGCCCGCTCGACATGCGCATGGGCGGCGAGGGCCCCGATGCCGCGCGCGTGGTCAACACCATGGCCGAAGCGGAGCTGGCCGACATCATCTGGCGCTATGGCGAGGAGCGGCTGTCGCGCCGCGTGGCCAAGGCGATCGTGGCCGCCCGGGCCGAGACGCCGATCGAGCGCACGGCGGCCTTGGCCCGCATCGTCCGGTCGTGCGTGCCGTCGAGCAAGGATGGCATCGATCCCGCGACCCGCACGTTCCAGGCGCTGCGCATCTATGTGAATGACGAGCTGGGCGAGCTGGCGCGGGGCTTGAGCGCTGCCGAGCGGCTGCTCAAGACCGGCGGCCGTCTCGCCGTCGTTTCGTTCCATTCGCTGGAAGACCGGGCGATCAAGAATTTCCTCAAAGCCCGCGCCGGTGCCGAGCCCTCGGGCTCGCGCCATCTGCCCGATGCCTCGGCCCAGCGCCGTGCCCCCAGCTTCCGGCTGGTCCAGCGCAAGCCGATCGTGGCCGGGCCGGACGAGCTGGCACGCAACCCCCGGGCGCGTTCCGCCAAGCTGCGCGTCGCGGAGCGGACGGCCGCCCCAGCCTGGCCCGAGGAGATCGCAGCATGATGCGTTCATCCACCTTCGTGGCGCTGATCCTGGTCTGCGGCCTCGGCTTCGGCCTGTTCAAGGTCAAGTACGAAGTCCAGTCGCTCGAAGATCAGCTGGCCAAGATCAACCGCCAGACCGTGACCGATCAGGACGCGATCCACGTGCTGAAGGCGGAATGGAGCTACCTGACCCAGCCGGTCCGGATCGGCGACATGGCCGGCCGCCACCTGGCGCTGGCGCCGGTGACCGCGGCCCAGATGGGCAGCTTCGACCAGCTGCCGCTCAAGGCCGACCGGCCGACGGAGGCCGAGGGCGGCGACGTCAAGATCGAGGCGGTGCTGAAGGCGATGCAGGTCGCGTCCAAGCCGACGCCCGCCCATCCGACCAATGTCGCGGCCTTGAAGCCCGGGAGCGATCGATGAGACCCGTCGCCCCGCTGGAGAATGACGACAACCCCTGCCGCCCGCGCCATTACAAGCCGACGCTGGCGGCCCCGTCCGACGGCGACACCCGCGTCAACCGCTCGCTGGAGCTGAGCCGCAACCGGCTGATGGTGACGGCGGGCGCGTTCCTGCTCGCTTTCGCCGTCATCAGCCTGCGCCTGGCCGACGTCACGCTGTTCAAGAAGATCGACCCGGAAGTGGCGTCGCTGGGTCAGCCGGCCGTGGCCAAGCCCGCCCATTTCAGCCGCGGCGACATCGTCGACCGCAACGGCGTGGTGCTGGCGACGACGCTGGAAAGCTCGTCGCTGTTCGCCAATCCGCGCACCATTACGGAGCCCGCGAAGCTCGCCAAGCAATTGGCCAAGATCCTGCCCGGTTCGAAGGAAAGCGAGATCTACGCGAAGCTCGCTTCCGACAAGAGCTTCGTCTGGATCCAGCGCCGCCTGACGCCCACCCAGGAATACCAGGTGAATTCGCTGGGCGTGCCCGGCCTGGATTTCCAGCGCGAGGAGCGCCGGATCTATCCGCAAGGCTCCCTCGCCGCCCATGTCGTGGGCTACACGGATCTGGACGGCAAGGGCCTGGCCGGCATCGAGCGCTCGTTCGACGCGGCGCTGAGCCAATCGACCGAGCCCCTGAAGCTGTCGATCGATATCCGCCTGCAGGCGATCCTGAAGGAAGAGATCCAGAAGCAGATCGACGCCTTCACCGCCGTCGGCGGCACCGGCATCATCATGGACATCAAGTCCGGCGAAGTATTGTCGATGATCTCGCTGCCGGACTTCGATCCGAACGACCTCAACACGGTCGTGCCCGAGACGATCTTCAATCGGGCGACGCTCGGCGTCTACGAGATGGGCTCCGTCTTCAAGATCTTCAACACGGCGCTGGCACTCGAGAACAAGACCGCGACGCTGTCGAAGATGTATGACATCTCGAAGCCGATCGAGATCGGTCGCTTCACCATCCATGACGACGAGCCGATCCATCACGCCATTCCGGTGGCGCAGATCTTCGCGGTCTCGTCGAACATCGGCTCGGTCCATATGGTCCAGGAGCTGACGCCGGAGATCCAAAAGAATTTCCTGGGCAGCCTGGGCCTGCTGCGTCCGGCCCAGATCGAGATCCCCGAGATCGGCAGCCCGCAGGTGCCGAACCCCTGGCGCGAGATCAATTCCTGGACGATCGCGTTCGGCCATGGACTGTCGGTGAGCCCCGTGCAGCTGGCCGTCGCCGCCAGCGCCGTCGCCGACGGCGGCATCCTGCGCCCCGCGACCCTGATCAAGCGGCCGGCCGGCTTCGTGCCGCCAGGCCAGCGCATCCTCAGCCCGCGCACCGCCGACCTGATGCGCCAGCTGCTGCGCTACGACGTGACCGACGGCACCGGCAAGAAGGCCGACGTGCCGGGCTATCTGGTCGGCGCCAAGACCGGGACGGCCGAAAAGATCGGCGCCCACGGCGGCTACATGCACCATGGCAACCTGTCGTCGCTGATCTCGTTCTTCCCGATGAACGACCCGCAATACATGGTCTATGTCATCATCGACGAGCCCCATGGCGACCGGAACAACAAGGCGCAGGCATCCTACGGCTTCGTCACCGGCGCCTGGACCGCGGGGCCCGCGGTGCAGCGCACCATCGCCCGAATGGCGCCACTTTTGGGGCTTAAGCCGATCGAAGAGACGCCTGAAATCCATCGCGGCCTCACTGCTGATATCCCCGGGATGGGCCAAAAAGTTGCGGCTAACTGATCTCATGAGTACGCGTGCCCCCAAGCTAGCGGAGCGGGCCGCCAGTAAGGACCCGGAAATCCGGTCGATCACCGCCGACTCCCGCCAAGTTTCGCCCGGCACGCTGTTCGTAGCGCTGCCGGGCGTCGCCAATGATGGGCGCCGTTTCATCGCCGACGCGATCGGCCGGGGTGCGGCCGCAATCCTGACCGATGCCGAGGGTGCGGCCGCCCATGCCGAGGCGTCGGTGCCCGTGCTGGTCGACGAGAATCCGCGCCGGCGTCTGGCGCTGCTGGCGGCCCAGTTCCACAGCCCGCAGCCTGCGACGGTGGCCGCCGTCACCGGCACCAACGGCAAAACCTCGACCGCGAGCTTCACCCGCCAGATCTGGGCCGATACCGGCCTCAAGGCCGCCTCGGTCGGCACGCTCGGCATCGAGGGACCGGACGGTCTCAAGCCCGGCGCCATGACCACGCCCGATCCGGTGGCGCTGCATCGGGCGCTGGCCGATCTCGCGGCAGACGGCATCGATCATGCCGTGCTCGAGGCGTCCTCCCACGGGCTCGACCAATATCGGCTGGACGGCGTGCGCATCACGGCCGGCGCCTTCACCAACCTGACCCAGGATCACCTGGACTATCACAAGACCATGGCCGCCTATCTGGCGGCCAAGCTCCGGCTGTTCGAGCATGTGCTGGCGCCGGGCGGCACCGCCGTGCTGAACGCCGACATCCCCGAATTCGCCGAGGCGCTAGCGGTCGCGCGCGCGGCCGGCCACCCCGTGTTGGATTTCGGCACAGAAGCCAAGGCGCTGCACCTGGTCGCCCGCAACGGCACGCCGACCGGGCAGCGCCTGGATCTCGACATCCTCGGCCACCGGTACACCATCGACCTGCCCTTGGTCGGCACGTTCCAGGCGATGAATGCGCTGGCCGCCCTCGGCCTCGCCATCGGCACCGGCGTCGATCCGGACCGGGCGGTCGACGCCCTGACGCGGCTCCAGGGCGTGCGCGGCCGGGTCGAGCTGGTGGCGACGCTGGACAATGGCGCCGCCGTGTTCGTCGACTATGCCCATACGCCCGACGGGCTGGAAAAGATCCTGACCGCACTCCGGCCGCACGCGACCGGCAAGCTGGTCGTGGCGTTCGGCGCCGGCGGCGATCGCGATCCCATCAAGCGTCCGCTGATGGGCGCCATGTGCGCGCGCCTGGCCGATGCGCAGATCGTGACCGACGATAATCCGCGCAGCGAAGAGCCGGCCGCGATCCGCCGTGCGATCCTCGCCGCCTGCCCGGACGCGATCGAGATCGGCGACCGCGCCCAGGCCATCGCCCATGGCATCGGGCTGCTTCAGGCCGGCGACGTGTTCGTCATCGCCGGCAAGGGCCATGAGCAGGGCCAGACCGTGGCCGGCGTGGTCCATCCGTTCGATGATGCCGAGGTTGCCCGCAGCGTCGTCGCCTCAGGCCGACGTCGATGAACGCCCGGCGCCATCCGCTCTGGACCGCCGCGGAGCTCGCGGACGCGGTCCAGGGCACAACCTGCGGCCATTTGAACGCCGACATCACCGGTGTGTCGATCGACAGCCGGACCGTGGCGCCCGGCGAAGCGTTCGTGGCGCTGGTCGGCCCGAATTTCGACGGCCATGACTATGTCGGCAAGGCCCTGGCCGCGGGCGCCGGGCTCGCCATCGTCGCGCGCCGCCCGGCCGGTCTCGACGCCGATGCCCCCCTGGTGCTGGTCGACGATACCCAGGCGGCGCTCGAGCGCCTGGGCGCCCGCGCTCGTGCGCGCGCGAAGGCCCATGTCGTCGCGGTCACCGGCAGCGTCGGCAAGACCTCGACCAAGGAAGCGCTTGCCCATTGCCTGGCCGACCAGGGCCGGACCCACTGGGCGACCGGCAGCTACAACAACCAATGGGGCGTGCCGCTGTCGCTCGCCCGCATGAAGCGCGAGACCGAGTTCGGCGTGTTCGAACTGGGCATGAACCACGAGGGCGAGATCCGGGCGTTGACGGCCCAGGTCCGGCCCGACGTCGCGATCATCACCACGATCGAGCCGGCGCATTTGGAATATTTCAGCGGCATCGAGGCGATCGCCGATGCCAAGGCCGAGATTTTCGAGGGCATGGCGCCGGGTGCCACCGCGATCCTGAACCGCGACAATCCGATGTTCGACCGGCTGGCGGCCGCCGCCAGGGCACGGGATCTGAAGATCGTTTCGTTTGGCGAACATGATGGCGCCGAGGTGCTGCTGGTCTCGGCCGTGCTGGATGCCGAGGCGAGCGAGGTCAAGGCGAGCTTCGGTGGCCGGACGGTGCATTACCGCCTGGGCGTGCCGGGCAAGCATCTGGTGATGAATTCGCTGGCCGTGCTGGCCGCGGTCCAGGCACTGGGCGCCGATCTGCGCCAGGCGGCCGATGCGCTGGGCACGCTCGCCGGCCTTGCCGGCCGCGGCAAGAGACTCAGCATCGCCGTCGCCGGCGGCAAGGCGACGCTGATCGACGAAAGCTACAACGCCAGCCCCGCCGCCATGCGCGCCGCGTTCGCCGTGCTGGCGGCCCAGCAGCCGATCGGCGAGGGCCGCCGGATCGCGGTGCTGGGCGACATGCGCGAATTGGGCCCTCAAGGTGCGGCACTGCATCGCGAGCTCGCCGCATCGCTGGCGGTGAGCGGCGTCGATCTGGTATTCGCCTGCGGCCCGCTGATGCGCAACCTGTTCGACGCCCTGCCGGCGGCGCTGCGCGGCAGTCACCGCGAGACCGCGGCAGAGCTCGCCCCCATCGTCGCGGCGGCACTCCGCGCCGGCGACATCGTCACGATCAAGGGCTCTCTCGGCACCCGAATGGCCGACATCGTCAAACCGCTGTTGAGCGGCATCTCAAAGAGCCAGACCGTATCATGTTGAATCTCCTGGCTCCCTACGCCGACCAGTTCGTGCTGTTCAATCTGTTCCGCTACATCACCGTGCGGTCGGGCGGCGCATTCCTGACGGCACTCCTGATCAGCTTCATCATGGGGCCGCGCGTCATCGCGTGGCTGAAGTCCAAGCAGGGCGAAGGCCAGCCGATCCGCACGGACGGCCCCGAGGGCCACCTGAAGAAAAAGGGCACGCCCACCATGGGCGGCTTCCTGATCTTGATGGCGCTGTCGATCTCGACCCTGGTCTGGATGGACCTGTCGAACGGCTTCGTCTGGGTAACCCTGTTCGTCACCATGGGTTTCGGCGCGGTCGGTTTCGCCGACGATTACCGCAAGCTCACCCGTCGCTCGCACAATGGCGTTTCCGGCCGGAAAAGGCTGCTGATCGAATGCGTGATCGCCGGATTGGGCGCGGTCGCGATCGTGCAGCTGACCGGCGACGGGCTTGCCACCAAATTCGCGCTGCCGTTCCTGAAGAACGCCTTGTTCGAATTCGGCATCTTCTTCGTGCCGGTCGCCATGTTCGTCATCGTCGGCGCGTCGAACTCGGTCAATCTGACCGACGGGCTCGACGGGCTCGCGATCGTGCCGGCGATGATCGCCGCTGCCTCGTTCGGCCTGATCGCCTACCTGGCCGGCAATGTCGTCTATGCCAACTACCTGCAGATCCATCACGTGCCGGGCACCGGCGAGCTCCTGGTGTTCTGCTCGGCGCTGATCGGGGCGGGCCTGGGCTTCCTCTGGTTCAACGCGCCGCCGGCCATGGTGTTCATGGGCGACACCGGCTCGCTTGCCATCGGCGCGGCGTTGGGTGCCATCAGCGTCATCACCAAGAACGAGGTCGTGCTCGCCATCATCGGCGGCGTGTTCGTGCTGGAGACCGTGTCGGTCATCGTCCAGGTGACAAGCTTCAAGCTGACCGGCAAGCGCGTGTTCCGCATGGCGCCGATCCATCATCATTTCGAGAAGAAGGGCTGGCACGAGCCGACCATCGTCATCCGGTTCTGGATCATCGCCGTCATCCTCGCGATCGTCGGCCTGTCGACGTTGAAGCTCCGATGATCGCCACCCTGCCGTTCCAGGACCGCACCGTGGCCGTGCTGGGTCTCGCCCGCTCGGGCCTGGTCGCCGCCCGCGCGCTCAAGGCGTCGGGCGCCCGTGTGCTCGCCTGGGACGATGCCGAGCAGGGCCGGGCCGCCGCGAGCGATCTGACCCTGACCGATCTTTCGACCTCGGAGCCGCTCGACTGGGCGGCGCTGGTGATGAGCCCGGGCATCCCGCTGACCCACCCGGCGCCGCATCCGGCCGCGGCGCGCGCCATCGGCGCCGGCATCGAGGTGATCGGCGATATCGAGCTCTTGGGCCGTGCCGGCACCGGCGCCAAATTCCTGGGCATCACCGGCACCAACGGCAAATCGACCACGACGGCCCTGATCGGCCATGTCATGGCGGCCCTGGGCCTGCCGTCCGCGGTCGGCGGCAATCTGGGCATCCCGGCGCTGAGCCTGCCGGAACTGGGCCCGGACGGTCATTACGTGATCGAAATGTCGAGCTTCCAGCTTGACCTGATCAACCGGCTGCGCTTCGGCACCGCGATCCTGCTGAACGTGACGCCCGACCATCTCGACCGTCATGGCGACATGCGCGGTTATGTCGCCGCCAAGCGGCGGATCTTCCAGAACCAGATCGCCGGCGATACGGCGATCCTGGGGGTCGACGACAGCTATGTCCGCGATCTGGCCGCCGACCTCGCCCATCAGCCGGCGCGGCTGATCCGGATTTCGGCCGAAGGCCCGGTCTCGGGCGGCGTCTATGTCGCGGACGGTCAGCTGATCGACGATCTGGACGGCGATGCCGTCACGATCATGGACCTCAGCCCCGTCCCGACCCTGCCCGGCCGGCATAATTGGCAGAACGCCGCAGCGGCCTATGCCGCCTGCCGCGTCGCCGGTGCCGCTCCGACCGAGATCGCCAACGCGATCGCGACATATCCAGGCCTGCCCCATCGCCAGGAGCTGGTCGCGACGCTGGGCGGCATCCGCTTCGTCAATGATTCGAAGGCGACCAACGCCGATGCCGCCGCCAAGGCGCTCGGCTGCTACGACCGGATCTATTGGATCGCCGGCGGCCTGCCCAAGGCCGGCGGCATCGCATCGCTCGCCCCGTTCTTCTCGCGCATCGCCCGGGCCTTTCTGATCGGCCAGGCGAGCGACGAGTTCGCCAAGACGTTGGATGGCCGCGCGCCCGTCACCCGGTCGGGCGATCTGGCGACCGCGCTCGCACAAGCGACCGACGCGGCCCGCCGCGACGGCGCGCGCGATGCCGTCGTGCTGCTGTCCCCGGCCTGCGCGTCCTACGACCAGTTCACCAGTTACGAGGCGCGCGGCGATGCGTTCCGCCGGCTCGCCCGCCAGATCGTCGACGAGGCCGCCCGATGAATATCGCCCGCACCGACCAAAGCATGATCGGCCGCTGGTGGTGGACGGTCGACCGCTGGACCGTGCTGGCCATCGGCGTGCTGTGCGGCTTCGGCGGCTTGCTGATCCTGGCGGCGAGCCCGGCCGTAGCCGAGCGCATCGGGGCCGACAGCTTCTATTTCGTGCGCCATCAGATGCTGATCATGCCGGTGGCCTTGGGCCTGATGTTCTTCGTCTCGCTGCAATCGCCGCGCACGATCCGGCGCGTCGCCATGATCGGACTGGCGCTGACGATCGTGCTCTTGTGCATGACCTTCGTGCTCGGCACCGAGATCAAGGGCGCCCGGCGCTGGGTCAGCCTGGCCGGCATCACGATCCAGCCGTCGGAATTCGTCAAACCCTTCTTCGCCATCGTCTGCGCCTGGCTGTTCGCCCAGCAGAAGAACCCGCATGTGCGCATTCCGGGCAATGCCATCGCCGTCGGCCTATATGTTCTGACGGTGGGCCTGTTGCTGAAGCAGCCAGACCTGGGCCAGGCGGTCGTGGTCAGCACGATCTGGTTCACCCAATTCTATCTGGCCGGATTGCCGATCATTCTGGTGTTCGGCCTGGGCCTCGCCGGCGCCGGCGGGCTGGTCGCCGCCTATTTCCTGCTGCCGCACGTGACCAGCCGTATCGATCGCTTCCTGGACCCGCAGGCGGGCGACACCTATCAGGTCACCCGCTCGATGGAGGCCTTCGCCAACGGCGGGCTCTGGGGCCGCGGCCCGGGCGAGGGCACGGTCAAGGAATACCTGCCCGACGCCCATGCCGACTTCGTCTTCGCCGTCGCCGGCGAGGAACTGGGCCTGATCATCTGCCTGGTCATCGTCGCGGTCTTCGCCTTCATCGTGCTGCGCGGCTTCGCGCGCCTGTTCCACGAGAACAATCTCTATGTCGTCTTGGGCGGCACCGGCCTGCTGGTGCAGTTCGGCCTGCAGGCGGTCATCAACATGTCCTCGACCCTGCGCATGATCCCGACCAAGGGCATGACGCTGCCGTTCCTCTCCTACGGTGGCTCATCGCTGATCGCGCTCGGCCTGGGCATGGGCATGCTGCTGGCCTTCACCCGGCGGCGCTATGGCACGGGAGAGCTGGTGTGACGCCCCGCTCCCTCGTCGTTCTCGCCGCCGGCGGCACCGGCGGCCATCTGTTCCCGGCCGAGGCCCTGGCGCGGGCGTTGATCGGCCGCGGCCGGCCGGTGGCGCTGGTCACCGACAAGCGCGGCAAGGAATTTGCCGTGCAGGGCGTCGATACCTATCGCGTCCGCGCCGGGCGGCTCGGCGGCGGGCTGCTGGGCAAAGCCAAATTCGCGCTCGACCTCAGCCGCGGCATTCTGGAGGCGCGTTCGCTGTTGGGCCGGTTGCGGCCGGCCGCGGTCGTAGGCTTCGGCGGCTATCCCTCAATGCCGACCATGGTGGCGGCGACCAGCCTCAGGCTGCCGACGCTGATCCACGACCAGAACGCCGTGCTGGGCCGGGCCAACAAGATGCTGGCAACCCGGGTGCGCGCGATCGCGACCTCGTTCGGCACCGTCGCGGGCGTGCCGGCCGCGGATACGCCCAAGATCGAGCGCACCGGCAACCCGGTCCGCCCGGCCGTGGTCGCCGTGCGCGAGCTGCCCTATGAACCACCGACGATGGACGGCCCGATCCGCCTGTTGATCATCGGCGGCAGCCAGGGTGCGCGCATCCTGTCGCGCGTCGTGCCGGAAGCACTGAAGGCGCTGCCACCGGCGCTCAAGGCGCGTCTGGTGGTGAGCCAGCAGGTCCGACCGGAAGATCTGGAGGCGGTCGAGGCCGCCTATCACGACAGCGGACTGCAGGTCGAGACCAGGCGATTTTTCGACGATATCCCGGCGCGCCTGGCGGCCGCCCATCTGGTGTTGGCGCGCGCCGGCGGCTCGACCACGGCCGAGCTGACCGTCGCCGGCCGCCCGGCCCTGCTGGTGCCCTTCGCCGGCGCCATCGCCGACGAGCAGACCGCGAACGCCCGCGTGCTGGTGGACGGCGGTGCCGCCTGGATGCTGAGCGAAGCGGAATTCACCGTCGAGCGGGCAGCAGCCCGCCTCGCCGACTTGTTGAGCGACGGGGCCGCCTTGGCGCGCGCCGCCGCCGCGGCCCGCGCGTTGGGCGAACCGGCGGCCGCCGAGCGGCTGGCCGATCTGGTGGAACGATTGACCAAGAACGGAGAGCGGCCATGAGAGCGCTGCCGCTCAGCATCGGCACGGTGCATTTCGTCGGTATCGGCGGCATCGGCATGAGCGGGATCGCCGAGATCCTGCATAACCTCGGATATTCCGTACAGGGCAGCGACGTCGCCGACGGCGCCAATGCCCAGCGGCTGGCCAAGCTCGGCATCGCGATCAAGATCGGCCATGTCGCCGAGAATATCGAGAACGCCCAGGTCGTCGTCGTCTCGTCGGCGATCAAGGCGGACAATCCCGAACTGGTCGCCGCGCGCGCCCGCATGCTGCCGGTCGTGCGCCGGGCGGAGATGCTGGGCGAGCTGATGCGGCTGAAATGGTCGATCGCCATCGCCGGCACCCACGGCAAGACCACGACGACCTCGATGGTCGCAGCCGTGCTCGACGCTGCCAACCTGGATCCGACCGTGGTCAATGGCGGCATCATCAATGCCTATGGCACCAACGCACGCCTCGGCGCCGGCGAGTGGATGGTGGCAGAGGCCGACGAGAGCGACGGTACCTTCGTCCGCCTGCCGGCCACGATCGGCATCGTTACGAACATCGACCCGGAACACCTTGATTTCTATGGCAATTTCGAGGCCGTTCAGGCGGCGTTCGAGAGCTTCGTCACCAACATCCCTTTCTACGGCTTCGCGGCCTTGTGCATCGACCATCCGGTCGTCCAGAGCATGATCCCGCGCGTGTCGGACCGGCGCATCGTAACCTACGGCCTGTCGCCCCAGGCCGACGTGCGCGGCCTGAATGTCGAGATCGACCCGTCGGGTGCCGTCTATGACGTGGTCCTGACCGATCGCATCTCCGGCGCCCAGCGCACGCTGGAGCGGGTCAAGCTGCCGATGTACGGCCAGCACAATGTGCTGAATTCGCTGGCCGCCATCGCGGTCGGCAGCGAGATGGGCATCGACGACGCGGTGCTGAAGACGGCGCTTGCCAATTTCGGCGGCGTGAAGCGGCGCTTCACCAAGACCGGCGTCGCGCATGGCGTGACCGTGATCGACGATTACGGCCATCACCCGGTCGAGATCGCCGCCGTGCTGAAGGCGGCACGTCAGGCGACCCATGGCCGGGTCGTGGCGGTGGTGCAGCCGCATCGCTACAGCCGCGTCGCCGACCTGTTCGACGATTTCTGCCGCTGCTTCAACGATGCCGACCTGGTGCTGGTCGCCGATATCTATGCGGCGGGCGAAAGCCCGCGGCCGGGCATCGACCGCGACCATCTGGTCGAAGGCCTGATCGCCCGCGGCCATCGCCATGTGCTGGCCCTGCCCAGTCCGGCCGAGCTGCCGGCGATGATCAAGGATCTGACCCAGCCCGGCGACATGGTCGTGTGCCTGGGCGCCGGTTCGATCACCAATTGGGCGAACGCATTGCCGGCCGCCCTCGATCAGTTGGGTGCGAAATGATGTCCGCCCGCCAGACCTTGAGCCTGATCGACCGGCTGCCGAAGGTCCGCGGCCGTCTCGTCGCGGATGCTCCCTTGGCCGCCAACACCTGGTTCCGGGTCGGCGGCCCGGCCGAGGTGCTGTTCCGTCCGCTCGATATGGCCGACCTCACCGACTTCCTGGCGGCGAAGCCGGCCGACGTGCCGGTGACCGTGATCGGCGTCGCCTCCAACCTCTTGGTGCGCGACGGCGGCGTGCCGGGCGTGGTCATCCGTCTGGGCCGGCCCTTCGCCGATGTCGCGGTCAAGGGCGACCAGGTCTATGCCGGCGCCGGCGCGCTCGACGCCAACGTCGCCGAAAGCTGCGCCCAGGCCGGCTTGGGCGGGCTCGAATTCCTGTCGGGTGTGCCGGGCACGATCGGCGGCGCGCTCCGCATGAATGCCGGGGCCTATGGCGCCGAGATCAAGGACGTGCTGCTGGGTGCCGCCGTCGTCGACGGCTCCGGCCGTCATCTGGTCGTGACGCCGGACGAGCTCGACTTGAGCTATCGCCATTGCGGCGCGCCCGAGGATTGGGTGTTCCTGCATGCGACGCTGAAAGGCGTGCCGGAGGATCCGGCCGTGGTCGCGGCCCGCATTGCCGATATCCAGGCCCAGCGCCAGGCGACCCAGCCGATCCGCAACCGCACCGGCGGCTCGACCTTCGCCAATCCGCCCGGCCACAAAGCTTGGGCCCTGATCGACCAGGCCGGCTGCCGCGGCCTTGTGCGCGGCGACGCTCAGGTGTCGGAGCTGCACACGAATTTCCTGATCAACCGGGGCCATGCCACCGCCGCCGACATCGAAGGCTTGGGCGAGGAAGTGCGTCGCCGGGTGTTCGAGACCGCGGGCATCACGCTCGAATGGGAGATCAAGCGCATCGGCCGTCCGCTCGCCACGATCGAAGGGGTGGCGTCATGATCGCCAAGCGCGTTGCCGTGCTGCGCGGCGGCTGGTCGGCCGAGCGCGACGTGTCGCTGTCGACCGGCAAGGGTTGTGCGGACGCGCTGCGCGAGAAGGGCTACGATGTGGTCGAGATCGACCCGCCGAAGGACCCTGCCGCGTTCGCGGCCCTGCTGACGCCGAAGCCCGACGTGGTGTTCAACGCGTTGCACGGTCGCGGCGGCGAGGACGGCCATATTCAGGCGATGCTCAACCTGATGGGCATTCCCTATACCCATTCGGGCCTGCTGGCGTCCGCCGTCGCCATGGACAAGCCGATGGCCAAGGCCGTGTTCGCCGCCGCCGGCCTGCCGGTGGTCGAAGGCCGCGTCGCCACGCGCGACGAGATCCTGGCCCGGACCGTGATGGCGGCGCCCTATGTGGTCAAGCCATCGAACGAGGGCTCGTCGGTCGGCGTCATCATCGTGCGCGCAGGCGAAAATCGCGCGATCGCCGCCGAGGAACTCAAGGACACCATGTTGGTCGAGCGCTTCATCCCCGGCCGCGAGCTGACTGTGGCGGTGATGGGCGAGCGGGCCCTGGGCGTGATCGAGATCGTCGCGCGCGGCACCTGGTACGATTACGACGCCAAATATTCGGTCGGCGGCTCGGCCCATATCTGCCCGGCCGACCTGCCGCCCGCGGTCTATGCCGAAGCCGAACGCATCGCTGTCGCCGCGCACAAGGCCTTGGGCTGCCGCGGCGTCAGCCGGGCCGACTTCCGCTACGACGACAGCCAGGCATCGCCCAGCGGGCTCTACCTTTTGGAAGTGAACACCCAACCCGGCATGACATCCACGTCTCTGGTGCCCGATGCGGCCAAGGCGGCGGGCATTTCCTATGCCGAACTATGTGCCTGGATGGTGGAGGGCGCCGCATGCGACGCGTAAGGCCGGCCGCAAAGAACCTGGAGGGTGCGAAGCGCCTGCTGCTGAAGCGCAGGATCGTGCGCTGGCTGCCGCGCCGGCCGACCCGCGTCGTCGCGGCCGTGCTGGGCGTGGGCGCCGTCGTGTTCCTGGGCATCGCCGCGGCCGATCAACTCGATCATGGCAGCCGCCTGTCGGGGGCATTGCTCGCCTCGACCGCCGCCGCCGGCCTGACCGTGCAGGTGCTCGACGTCGAAGGCCGCCAGATGACCACGCCCGACGAGATCCTGGCCGCAGTCGGCACCAAGCGCGGTGCGCCGATCTTCGGCGTCAATCCGGCGATGGCGAAGCAGCAGCTGGAGGCCCTGCCCTGGGTCCGCACCGCCGCGGTCGAGCGGCAGTTGCCGGGCCGCGTCTTCATCAAGTTGACCGAACGCAAGCCGCTGGCGCTGTGGCAGCGTCACGGCAAGATGGTGCTGATCGACCAGGACGGCGTCGTGGTCGCGACCGAGCATCTGGAGCGCTATGCCAACCTGTTGCTGGTCGTCGGCGACGATGCGCCGAAACATGCCGAAAGCCTGATCGAGATCCTGGGCACCCAGCCCGACCTCATGAAGAAGATCGAGGCCGCGGTCTGGATCAACGATCGCCGTTGGAACCTGAAGCTCGACAGCGGCATCGATATCGAGCTGCCGGAAGAAGGCGTCGCCGACGCCTGGACCCATCTGGCCGCGATCGACCGCGACCATGGCCTGCTCGCCCGCGACATCGAACGCGTCGACCTCAGGCTCGCCGACCGCGTCGTCGTCAAGGTGGCGCCCGAAGCAACTAAAACCACGCCGGTCAAGGCCACGCCGCCCAAACCCTCCAAGCCCGCGGCGAAAAAGACATGAGCAAGGCCGCATCCCGTCCGCGCGGCGCGCTGATCGCCGCCGTCGACATCGGCACCACGAAAGTGTGCAGCTTCATCGCGCGCCGCGAGACCGGCGGTCCGCGCGTGCTGGGCATCGGTCATCAGGTCTCGCGCGGCGTGCGCGCCGGCCAGATCGTCGATCTCGACGCCGCCGCCACCTCGATGCTGAACGCGGTCCATGCCGCCGAGCAGATGGCGGGCGAGACCATCACCCAGGTCGTGGTCAACCTGTCGGGCGGCTTCCCGGCCTCGCGCATCGTGCCGGTCGAGATTCCGATCGGCGGGCGCGAGATCGTCGACGCCGACATGAAGCGCGTGCTGAACCAAGGCCACGCCTATCGCGAGCCGACCGACCGCCAGATCATCCACTCGATACCCGTCGGTTTCTCGATCGACGGCAGCCGCGGCATCCGCGACCCGCGCGGCATGATGGGCGAGCGCCTGGGCGTCAACATGCATGTGGTCTCGGCCGGATCCGCCGCGGTGCGCAACATGATGGCGGCCGTCGGCCGCTGCCATCTGGAAGTCTCCGGCATGGTGGTCTCGCCCTATGCGGCCGGTCTCGCCGCCCTGGTCGACGACGAGATGGAGCTGGGCGTCACCGTCATCGACATGGGCGGCGGCACCACCTCGATCGCGGTGTTCTACGACGGCGCCATCGTCTATGCCGACACCGTGCCGGTCGGCGGCGTGCATGTGACCAACGACATCGCGCGCGGCCTGTCGACGCCGATCACCCATGCCGAGCGGATGAAGACGCTCTATGGCAGCGCCATCCCGTCGCCGGCCGATGAGCGCGAGACCATCAGCGTGCCCGTCGTGGGCGAGGAGGAGGACGGCCACACCAACCATGTGCCGAAATCCCACCTGATCGCGATCATCACGCCGCGCCTGGAAGAGACGTTCGAGCTGGTGCGCAACCGGCTCGAGACGTCCGGCTTCGACAAGCTGGCCGGCCGCCAGGTCGTGCTGACCGGCGGGGCCGCCCAGCTGCCCGGCACGCGCGAGCTTGCCGGCATGATCCTCGACAAGCAGGTGCGCATCGGCAAGCCGACCCGGATTTCGGGCCTCGCCGAGGCGACCGGCGGTCCGGCCTTCGCCACCACGGCCGGTCTCCTGCATTTCGCGGCCTCCGAACGCGCCGAAACGCGCGGCCGCGACCCCAATGCGCCCGACGCGCCGAAAGGCATGTTCGGACGCATCGGCGGCTGGCTGCGGGAGAATTTGTAGTGGTTGGTCGCGCTATTAACTACCGCCTATTGATCTGGCAGCCCGATTCGCGCAGAATCGCAGCACCTGGCGAGGGGCCAGTCAGATGAGAGCTCTTTTCGACACGCCCTTATTGCTCATCCCCGCAACCGACTTGCCCGACGGCTGTGCCCTGACCCGGAGGATTCCATGACCATCAACCTCAGCATTCCCAAGGAATTCAGCGACCTGACGCCCCGCATCACGGTTGTGGGCGTCGGTGGCGCCGGCGGCAATGCCGTCAACAACATGGTCCGGGCCAATCTGGTCGGCTGTGAATTCATCGCCTGCAACACCGACGCGCAGGCGCTGCAGCATTCGCTGGCCGATCGCAAGATCCAGCTGGGGCAGTCGGTGACGCGGGGCCTGGGCGCCGGCGCCCGGCCCGATGTCGGCCGCCAGGCCGCCGAAGAGGCCGCCGAAGAGATCCTGACGCACTTGAGCGGCTCGAACATGGTGTTCATCACCGCGGGCATGGGCGGCGGCACCGGCACCGGCGCGGCACCGGTCATCGCCAAGATGGCGCGCGAGAACGGCATCCTGACCGTGGGCGTCGTCACCAAGCCGTTCCAGTTCGAAGGCACCAACCGCATGCGGCTGGCCGAGGCCGGCATCGAGGAACTGACCAAGTTCGTCGATACGCTGCTGATCATCCCGAACCAGAACCTGTTCCGCGTCGCGAACGAGCGCACGACCTTCGCCGAGGCCTTCAAGATGGCCGACGACGTGCTCTATGCCGGCGTACGCGGCGTCACCGACCTGATGGTCATGCCGGGCCTGATCAATCTCGACTTCGCCGATATCCGCGCGGTCATGAGCGAGATGGGCAAGGCGATGATGGGCACGGGCGAGGCGTCCGGCGAAAAGCGCGCGATCGACGCCGCCGAGGCTGCGATCTCGAACCCGCTGCTGGACGACGTGTCGATGCGTGGCGCGCGCGGCGTGCTGATCAACATCACCGGCGGCTCGGACATGACCCTGTTCGAGGTCGATGAGGCCGCGAACCGCATCCGCGAGGAAGTCGATCCGGAAGCGAACATCATCTTCGGCTCGACCTTCGACGAGAAGCTCGAGGGCAAGATGCGCATTTCGGTCGTGGCGACCGGCATCGATGCCGAAGTGTCGAACGCGGCCCGCGCCGTCGCCGCCGCCCAGGCGCTGGCGGCCCAGCAGCAGGCCGAACGGCTGAAGACCGTCGCGGCGACGCCGGTCGCGGCCGAGGCGCCGGAAGCAGCCGCCGCCCGCGCCGACGAGCCGGCCTCGATCGCCAGCCTGACCCGCAAGGCGGCGACCGCCGTCCATACCACGGGCGAATTGCCGATCCAGGCACCGCAGCCGCGCATGCCGGCCGCCCCGATGGACCCGCGTCCGGCCGGCGAAGTGGCGGGCGACTCGTTCCTGCCGCCGCGTCCGATGCAGCCGCCGGTCAGCCGCAGCGACGCCGATCAGCCGCTGGGCGCGCTGCGCGCCACCCAGCCGCAGATGGGCGCCCGTCCGCGTCAGGGCGGCCCCAGCCTGTTCCAACGCATCATCGGCCGCGGGGGCCAGGTGGAAGCGCCCCGTGCCGCCCAGCCGGCACCGCGCCCCGCCCCGGCCCCGGCCCAGCCGCGCCTGAGCGGTGTCGATCCGGCCGAACGCGCGCCGCAGAGCAGCGAGGAGGATTATCTCGACATCCCCGCCTTCCTGCGTCGCCAGGCCAACTGACCCGTATAGCCGGTCGGACAAAACAGGGGCGTCGCCGGTATCCAGCGACGCCCTTACCTTTTTGGCTCTGCGGGCTTATGTTACGACGCCTCTCGCGGCCCCGCAGGGTGTGTTTATAAGTCTTTATTATATAAAGATATTTTCCCCGCTCGCATTGCAACATTCATTCATCAAGAGTGATTTGTTGCAGACGGCCAAGCCCGTTATTCATTAGGCACTGGTGAAGGCTGGATCGCCTTCCCGACACAGAATTCGGGTCTAGAACATGTTCCACAAGGGTGCCGTCCTGCAGAAGACGCTGAAGGCCCCGATCCATTGTACCGGGGTCGGGCTCCACAGCGGCATCAAGGCAGCGATGACTCTGCGTCCGGCACCGGCCAACACGGGCGTCGTCTTTCGCCGGCTGGACGTCGAAGGCGCGCCGGTGGAAATCCAGGCCGATTGGAAGAATTCGATCGAGTCGGCGCTGTGCACGGTGCTGACCGACGGCAATGGCACAACCATCATGACCATCGAGCATCTGATGTCGGCGCTGGCCGGCTGCTCGGTCGATAACGTCATCGTCGATATCATCGGGCCCGAAGTGCCAATCATGGACGGCTCCGCCGCCCCGTTCGTGTTCCTGATCGAATGCGCCGGCACGATCGAGCAGCTGGCACCGCGCCGCTTCGTCAAGGTGCTGAAGCCCGTGCATGTCGAGCAGGGCCAGGCCTCGGCCGACCTGGAGCCGGGCGACGGCTTCTCGGTCGATTTCACCATCGATTTCGCCAGCAAGGCGATCGCCCGCCAGACCACGACCGTCGCGGTCGAGCCCGGAATCTTCAAGCCCGAGATCAGCCGCGCCCGTACCTTCGGCTTCCTGGCCGAGGTCGACCAGCTGCGCGCGGCCGGCCGTGCGCTCGGCGGTTCGCTCGAGAATGTCATCGTCATCGACGGCGACAAGGTCATGAACGAAGGCGGCCTGCGCTATCCGGACGAGTTCGTGCGCCACAAGGCGCTGGATGCGATCGGCGATCTGTACCTGGCCGGCAGCCCGATCCTGGGCCGCTTCGCCGGCGTCCGCTCCAGCCACGCGCTCAACCGCCGTGCGCTCGAAGCCCTGTTCCGCGACAGCAGCGCCTGGTGCTACGTGACGCTGGCCGAGGCCGAGGCGCTCGACGCCTGGCGCGAGCCCGCACGCGCGTCGGCTTGAGCTTCAGACTCAAGCCCTCTCCGCCCCCTCGCCGAAGCCGTATGACTGTGCTAAGAGACCCGCTCTGCCGGTGCGCGTGAGCCGGCTCTGCCGGCGGATCTTCTGCCGCCCGGCATCAAGAAGGACCAAGTAGCGGGATGCTGAGACTTCGGACCGGCCGTGTTATGGCCGCCCTTGTGCTGATGTGTGGTCTGGCGCTCGCCGGATGCGCCGATACGGACAAGGACACCTACAAGGACCAGCCGGTCGAGGTTCTCTACAATGCCGCCGTCGATCAGATGGCCGACGAGCATTGGGCTGCCGCCGGCAAGCTGTTCGACGAGGTCGAGCGCCAGCATCCCTATTCGGTCTGGGCGACCAAGGCCCAGCTGATGCAGGCCTATGTGCAGTATCAGGGCGACAAGTACGACGACGCCATCACCGCCGCGGATCGCTTCATCCAGCTGCATCCGGGCCATCGCGACGTCTCCTACGCCTATTACATCAAGGCGATTTCCTATTACGAGCAGATCGTCGACGTGCAGCGCGACCAGCATGATACCGAGCTGGCGCTGAAGGCGCTCGACGACGTCATCACCCGGTTCCCCGATTCGCGCTATGCCCGCGATGCGCGGCTGAAGATGGATCTGACGCGCGACCATCTCGCCGGCAAGGAAATGGAAATCGGCCGCTATTACGAGCGACAGGGCCAATATGTCGCGGCCATCAACCGCTTCCGCAAGGTTATCGGCGACTACCAGACCACGAGCCACGTGCCCGAGGCGCTGGCGCGTCTGGCCGAATGCTACACTGCCGTCGGCCTGAACGAGGAAGCCCGCCAGACCGCCGCCGTGCTGGGCTATAACTACCCGGACAATCAATGGTACCAGGACACCTATGACCTGGTCGGCGGCCGGCGCATCGTCGCCGAAGACAGCAAGCCCGGCTGGTTCAGCCGGACCTTCAGCTCGATCTTCTGATCAGGGTGGCGCGCTCCTCCGGGCGCGCCGCCGCCCTTCCGCGCGGCGGGACGACGCCATGCTGCTGAGCCTGACGATCCGCGACGTCGTTCTGATCGACCGGCTGGATCTGGCCTTCCCTTCCCATCTGTCGGTGCTGACCGGCGAGACCGGTGCCGGCAAGTCGATCCTGCTCGACGCGCTGGGCTTGGCATTGGGCGCCCGTGCCGAAAGCGGGTTGGTCCGGCGCGGCGCCGCCCAGGCGATCGTCGCCGCCGAATTCGACATCGGTCCGGACCATGCCGCACGGCACCTCCTGGCCGAGCAGGGCATCGAGGCCGAGGATACGCTGGTGCTGCGCCGGGTGCTCAGCACCGACGGCCGCTCGCGCGGCTTCGTCAACGACCAGCCGGTCGGCGTCGGCCTGCTGAAGCAGCTGGGCGACACGCTGGTCGAGATCCAGGGTCAGTTCGAGCAGCGTGGCTTGATGGACCCATCCAATCACCGCGCCTTGCTGGATGCCTTCGCGGCATCCCCCGACGGCACCGAGACCGTGCGTGCCACCTGGGCCGCCTGGCGCGATGCCCGTACCGCCCGCGAAGATGCCGAGGCCGCCCGCGCCAAGGCCGCGGCCGACGAGGAATTCCTGCGCCATAGCTTGGGCGAACTCGATGCGCTGAAACCCAAGCCCGGCGAGGAAAGCCAGCTGGCCGAGCAGCGCGCCCGCATGATGCATGGCGCCCAGGTCGCCGAAGCCATGGCGGCGGCGGCCCAGGAGCTGGGCAGCAACCGCGGCGCCGAACATGCACTGAACATGGCCGCGCGCGCCTTGGAAAAGGTGCGCGACAAGGCCGGCGGGTTGCTGGATCCGGCGATCGCGGCGCTGGAGCGCGCGCTGGTCGAGACCGAGGAGGCGCGCGCCGCCCTCGACCAGGCGATCGGCGACCATGAGCGCGAGGGCGATCTGGACAGCGTCGAGGAGCGGCTGTTCAATCTGCGCGCCCTCGCCCGCAAGCACAGCGTCACGGTCGACCAATTGGCGGCGCTCCGCGACGAGGTGGCATCCCGCCTCGGCACGCTGGAAGACGGCGAAGCCGGCTTGAAGCAATTGGCCAAGACCGAGGGCGAGACCCGCGCGCGCTATGCCGCCGCGGCCGAACGCCTGACCCGCCTGCGCCGGGCGGCCGCCGACAAGCTGGACAAGGCCGTGCAGGCCGAGCTGGCACCGTTGAAGCTCGAGCGTGCGCGCTTCTCGACCACCTTGCTGCCGCTCGACGCGGCGGATTGGGGCCCGGACGGGGCCGAGCGCGTGACGTTCGAAGTCGCGACCAACCCGGGCGCCGCCCCCGGACCGATGAGCAAGATCGCGTCGGGCGGCGAGCTGTCGCGCTTCCTCTTGGCGCTCAAGGTCGTGCTGGCGCGCGTATCGAGCGTGCCGACCATCGTGTTCGACGAGGTCGACAGCGGCATCGGCGGCGCCGTCGCGGCCGCGGTCGGCGAGCGTCTCGCCCTATTGGGCCAGGAGCTGCAGGTGCTGGTCGTGACCCACAGCCCGCAGGTGGCGGCGCGCGGCCGCCACCATTGGCGCGTCGCCAAGACCCAGGCCAAGGACACGACCGTGACCCGGGTCGAACCCCTGGACGCGGACCAGCGGCGCGAGGAGATCGCCCGCATGCTGTCCGGCGCCAGCGTGACCGCGGAGGCGCGCGCCGCCGCGACCAGCCTGCTCGCAGCCGGTGCAGCCTGAGTTAGATTTCGCCGCCCGCGTCGGCTACCAGCCCGACCGCCGCGATGCCGGCCAAGGCACAGGCCTCATCCTGCAGCGACAGATCACCGGTGATGCCGACGGCACCCAGCACGGCGCCGGCCGCGTCGCGGATGATGACGCCGCCCTGCACCGGCGCCATTTTGCCCTCGGACAGCTCGATCAACATGTTGAAGAAACTCGGGTTCGCGGTCGCGCGGCGGGCGAGCTCGCGCCCACCAAAGCCGAAGCCGAGCGTGCCCCAGGCCTTGGCGGTGGCGATCTGCGGCCGCATCAGGCTGGAGCCATCCTCGCGCTGGAGCGCGATCAGATGGCCACCGGCATCGAGCACGGCCACGGTCAGCGGCTGCAGGTTGCGCTTACGGCCCTCGGCGAGGGCAGCCTCGATCAGGCGGTTGGAAACGGCGAGTGTCAACATGACGGCACCAAAATGATTGAGGAACGAAAGGGAACGAGCCGGCCCTGCCGGCGCGCCCGATGGAGCAGGAAGATGCCCAGCAGCACCCAGACCGCGAGGCCGGGCAGCGACGCCTCCGGTCCGAAGGCGCCACCGGTCAGCCAATAGGGACCGGCGATCGACGCGTCGATCACGCTCGGAAAGCTCGCGCCCGAATCGAGCAGGCCGAACAAGCCGCTCTGGCCGAAATTCCAGCCGAAATGCAATCCGATCGGCAGCCAGAGCCGCCCGGTCGCGAGATAGGCCGCACCCAGCGCCAGGCCCGGTCCAAGCATCAGCGCCACCATCGGCCAGAGCCCGGCGCCGGAATTGTCGAAATGCGCGGCGCCGAACAGCAGCGCGGTCAGGACCAGCGCCGCCAGGCTGCCGGCCCAGCGTTCGACCAGGCCGAGCAGGAAGCCGCGGGCCAGCAGCTCCTCCATCAGCGCGGCCCCGATCGCCATCAGGGTCGGCGCCGACAGATCGCCCAGGCCCCGCCAGGTACCGTGATAGGCGCCGGCGAACCATAGGATCGCGACGACCAGCATCGTCAAGCCGATGCCGCCGGCGGCGCCGGCTAAAAGCTCCCCCATCCGTGCCGCCGCCAGCTCGGGCTGCGACCGGCGTTCGACGAAGCGAGCCTGCAGCCGATAAGCGACGAGCACCGCGAGCGCGATGGCGACATAGGCGAACCAGACCCGGATCGGGACGGGCTCGCCCTCGACCGGCGGCGACTGCGAGCCCAGCAGCGCGCTGTTGGCCAGCACCACGGCACCGACGCACAGGGTCACCAGAACGGCCGCGGCCAGCAGATACAGCAGCAATCGGGGCAGCGAGATGCGGGTCGGAAATTCTTGGGTCATCAAAGGCCTGGAACGATCTGGTCGGCGCGCCACCCCACCATAGGCGGGCCGGAACGGATAGCGAAATCACGGAACGGAGAAGAGGCTTCCAGCACCATCGGCTTCGCGCTAGAGGATTGGGGGACACTCTGTCCCCTCGTCCGGAGAAGCGATGCCTGCGCCCAGCCTTCGTCATGCCTCGATCGACAGCGCGGCGCTTGGGTCCAAGGATGCCGCCGAGGCGGTGGCCGATCTGATCGCCGCACTCGATTATCACGGCCAGCGCTATCACGCCGAAGACGCGCCGGAAATCTCCGACGCCGAATACGATGCGCTCTATCGCCGGCTGCAGACGATCGAAGCGCGCTTTCCGGAACTCGTCCGCGCCGACAGTCCGACCGCCAGGGTCGGCGCCGCCCCGGCCGCGGGCTTCGGCAAGGTCCGCCACGCCATTCCGATGCTGTCGCTCGGCAATGCGTTCACGCGCGAGGATGTCGAGGGCTTCATGGAGAGTGCCCGCAATTTTCTGCGCGCCGGCACCGACCAGGAGATCGAGGTCGTGGCCGAGCTGAAGATCGACGGCCTGAGCTGTTCGCTGCGCTACGAGAAGGGTGTGCTGGTCCAGGCCGCGACCCGCGGCGACGGGCAGGAGGGCGAGGATGTCACCGCCAATGTCCGCACCATCGAGAACGTGCCGCAGAACCTCATCGGCGACGCGCCCGACGTGCTGGAGGTGCGCGGCGAGGTCTATATGAGTGACGCGGATTTCCTGGCGCTCAACGCGCGCCAGCAGGAAGCGGGCGGCAAGCTGTTCGCCAACCCGCGCAATGCGGCCGCCGGCAGCCTGCGCCAGCTCGACCCCGCCATCACCAAGGCCCGGCCGCTGCGCTTCTTCGGCTATGCCTGGGGGGAGGTCAGCCGGCCGCTGGGCACGACCCAGGCGGAGGCGCGCCAGGCGCTCGAGGGTTTCGGCTTCACGCTCAACGAACCCAGCCGGATCTGCCGCTCGGTCGACGAGATGATCGAATTCTACGAAGGGATCGGCAATGCGCGCGCGACCCTCGGATTTTCGATCGACGGCATCGTCTACAAGATCAACCGGCTGGACCTGCAGCAGCGTCTGGGCTTCGTCAGCCGCGCGCCACGCTGGGCGATCGCGCATAAATTCCCGCCGCAGCAGGCGCGCACCAAGCTGAACGCCATCACCCTGCAGGTCGGTCGCACGGGCGCGTTGACCCCGGTGGCCGAACTGGTCCCGATCAACGTCGGCGGAGTCATGGTCGGCCGCGCGACGCTGCACAACGAGGATTACATCGCCGAGAAGGACATCCGGATCGGCGACACGGTCATCGTCCAGCGCGCCGGCGACGTCATCCCGCAGATCGTCGCGATCGTGCCGGAGCTGCGTCCCGAGGGGACCGTCCCCTGGACTCCACCGACCGAATGCCCGATCTGCCACAGCGCCGCCGTGCGCGAGCCGGGCGAGGCCAAGCGCTTCTGCACCGGCGGCCTGATCTGCGAGGCCCAGGCGGTCGAGCGGCTCCGGCATTTCGTGGCGCGCGACGCCTTCGACATCGAGGGGTTGGGCTCGAAGACCATCGTCGAATTTCACGAGGCAAAGCTGGTCAAAACCCCGGCCGACATCTTCCGCCTGAAGGCCGCCGACATCGAAGGCCGCGAAGGCTGGAAGGCGACGTCCATCGGCAATCTGCTGAAATCGATCGAGGCCCGCAGGCACATCGCGCTCGACCGCTTCATCCTGGCGCTCGGCATCCGCCAGGTCGGCCAGACCACGGCGCGGCTGATGGCGAAGCACTACCATACGCTTGACCGGTGGCGGGCAGCCATGCAGGACGCGGCCGATCCGGAGAGCGACGCCTACAGCGAACTGATGAACATCGACGGTGTCGGCCCCGACACGGCCAAGGACTTGATCGACTTCTTCGCGGAGGAGAACAATCGAGCGGCGGTCGAGGATCTGCTGGACGTGCTCGAAGCAGTCGAGCCCTTCACCCAAGTGGCGCGGGCGGGCGGGGCGCTCGACGGCAAAGTCGTGGTGTTCACCGGCACGCTCGTCCAGCTGAGCCGCGGCGAGGCCAAGGCCCGGGCCGAGGCGGCAGGCGCCAAGGTCACCGGCTCCGTCTCGGCCAAGACCGACTATCTGGTGGTGGGCGCCGACGCCGGCTCCAAGGCGGCCAAGGCCGAGGCGCTGGGCGTCAAGACGCTGACCGAAGACGAATTCATCGCGCTGGTCGCGGGATGACGGACAAGTCCTTCTCCGCCCTTAAGGGGGGAGAAGGATTTAGGATGAGGTGGGTGCCGATGCCGCGCGAGAGTTTCGAGCATTCCCCGCCTCACCCCGGCCCTCTCCACCCCAATGGGGTAGAGAGGGAGGTGGGTAAGAAGGAAGGGTACGTATGACGAAGACATCGGGCCTGGCGCCGGATCGCCTGAAGCGCATCACCGCCGCCTTCGAGACCGGCATCGAAGCCGGGCGCATCGGTGGCGCCGTGTTGGCGATCACGCGGCGCGGCGAGCCCGCCTATTTCGAGGCCGTCGGCTATCGCGACAAGGCCGCGGGCGATGCCATGGCCAAGGATGCGATCTTCCGCATCTATTCGATGACCAAGCCGCTGACCAGCGTCGCCGCCATGATCCTGGTCGAGCGCGGGCAGATGCTGCTGATGGACCCGGTCGCGAAATATCTGCCGAGCTTCGCCGGCCAGCAGGTCGCCGTGCAGGAGCCGGGCTCCAACGAGTTGAAGCTGGAACGCGTGCGCCGGCCGGCGACGATCCAGGATCTGCTGCGCCATACCTCGGGCCTGGTCTACGACCAGCTGTTCGAGACCACGCCGGTGAAGCGGCTGTATCGCGAGGCCGAGATCTCAACCACACGGGAGACCTTGGCCGACAAGATCGACCGGCTGGGCCGGCTCCCCCTCGCCCATCAGCCGGGCGAAGTGTTCGAATACGGCTATTCGACCGACGTGCTGGGCCGGGTGATCGAGGTCGTGTCCGGCCAGTCGCTCGACGAGTTCATCGCGGCCGAGATCACCGAGCCGCTCAAGATGGTAGACACGGCCTTCTTCGTGCCGCCGGCCAAGATCCATCGGCTGGCCGAGCCGGTGCCGGATCCCGCCGGCAAGATCCCGCCGCTGCGCAAGGTGGCCGAGCGGCCGCTGATGCTATCCGGCGGCGGCGGCATGGTCGGCACCGCGTCCGACTATATGCGCTTCTGCACCATGCTCCTGAACGGCGGCGTGCTGGAGGATGTGCGGATCCTCGGCACCAAGACCGTCGCCTATATGACCGCCGACCATCTGGGCGACCGGCGGCGCGACAACAGCACCGGGCGCTGGCTGCTGGGGGCAGGACACGGCTTCGGCCTGGGCTTCTCGGTCCGGCTCGTGGCCGGCGAGAGCGACATGCCGGGCAGTGTCGGCGATTATTCCTGGGGCGGCTTGGCCGGCACCCAGTTCTGGATCGACCCGCAGGAGCAGATGATCGCGATCATGATGATCCAGCAGCCGAACGAGTTCACCGACTATTGGCGGCTCTACCGCAACCTGGTCTATCAGGCGATCGTCGCGTGACGCGCCTCACGCTGCGCATCGATTTCGGGCCGGAGAACGCGATCGGACCGGGCAAGATCAAGCTGCTGGAGCTTTTGGCCGAAACCGGCTCGATCGCGGCGGCGGGCAGGGCCATGGACATGTCCTATCGACGCGCCTGGCTCTTGGTGGCGGCCCTCAACACCATGTTCCGCCAGCCGGTGGTCGCGACTAAACTGGGCGGCAAGGCCGGCGGCGGCGCCGAGCTGACGCCGTTCGGCAGCGAAATCATCTCGCGCTATCGTGACATGGAGCGGCTGGCGCAAGCGGCGATCGCTCCCCATCTCTCCGAGCTGGAAGCGGCATTGAAGAAGGAATGACCGATGGTCGACAAGATCCGCAAGAGCGATGCCGAATGGCGCGAGCTGCTGAGCCCCGAGCAATTCCGCGTGCTGCGCCATAAGGGCACCGAGCGACCGTTCACCGGCGAATATACCGATACCAAGGTGGACGGCACCTATCGCTGCGCCGGCTGCGGGCAGGAGCTGTTCACCGCCGACGCCAAGTTCGATTCGCACTGCGGCTGGCCGAGCTTCACCGCCCCCAAGGAAGACCCGGCCATCGAGATCGAGATCGACCATAGTCACGGCATGGTCCGGCACGAGGTGCTGTGCAGCCGCTGCGAGGGCCATCTGGGCCATGTCTTCCCGGACGGTCCGGGGCCGACCGGCCTGCGCTATTGCATCAATTCGGCGTCGCTGACGCTCGTGCCGAAGAAATAGCCACCGCGCGGCCCAATTCCTCGATGAACAGGCGCAGGCCCCGATCGAGCAGTTGGGTCCGGCGCAGGACATAGCCGAGGTCGCGCCAGACCGGCGGCGCCAGCGCGCGTACGACGGTGCCCGCAACCGGGTCGGCCAAGGCCAGTTGCGGCATCACCGAGGCGCCGAGGCCGCTGCCGACCAGCATCTTGATCGCCTCGATGCTGCCCAGCTCCATGATCGGTTGCGGCCGGATGCCGGCCTGGCGGAACCAGCCGTCGATGACGCCGCGCGTCTTGCCGCCGGGTTCGTAGAGGATCAGCGGCAGACCGGCGAGCAGGGCGGGGGTCAGCACCGCATCGGCGGTTGCCAGCGCCTCGGGCAGCAGCGCCACCAGCGGGTCCTGCAGCACCGGCGTGGCGCTCAGCGACCGCGACAGGCCGCCGGGCAGGGTCGCGAGCGTGATGTCGAGTTCGCCGGCTTCGAGCCGGTCCAGCATATCCTCGCTGTTGCCGGTCGCGATGATGACATCGAGGCCCGGCATGCGCCGCTTCATCGCCGCCAGGACCGGCGGCAACAGATAGATGCAGGCGGTGGCGCCGGTGCCGAGCCGGATGCGGCCGGTGTCGCCGGCGCGATGGGCAGCCACGGCCGCGACCGCCTCCTCGACCGCCGCCTGGGCGCGACCGGCCGGCGCCATCAGCGCCTCGCCGGCCGAGGTCGGCACGACCCGCCCGCCGGCGCGGACCAGCAGGCGCGTGCCCAGAATCCGTTCCAGCTCGCGCAATTGCTGGCTGGCCGCCGGCTGGGTGACATTGAGCGAGCGCGCCGCCGCGGTGACGCTGCCGGTCTCGACCGCGGCCAGGAAGATGCGGAATTGGCGTAAGCTGGGTAGGGCCATAAGCAAAAATAATTCTGATGCGCGGTATTGGAAAGTTTTTCTTCTCACGAACTTGTGATCGGCGCAGGTTTGGGGCCGAGAAATCACTGTTCCAAGGCCGCCGATGACCGACGTCACCCTCCGTCCCAGCCGCGACAGCGACATGGACGCTATCACCCGGATCTATCGCCACCATGTGCTGAACGGCACCGCCTCGTTCGAGACCGAGGCGCCGGACCGGGCCGAGATGGCCCGGCGCCGGGCCGATATCGTCGGGCGCGGCATGCCGCATCTGGTGCTGGAGCAGGCGGGCGTGGTGCGCGGCTATGCCTATGCCGGCCCCTATCGGCCGCGTGCCGCCTATCGCGATACGGTCGAGAATTCGGTCTATCTGGCGCCGGACGCGATCGGTCTCGGCTTCGGCCGCCGGCTGTTGGCGGCGCTGATCACGGAATGCACGGCGCTGGGCCTGCGCCAGATGGTGGCCGTGGTCGGCGACAGCGGCAACCTGCCCTCGATCGGGTTGCACGAGCGCCTGGGCTTTCGCCGGGTCGGCACCTTGCAGTCGGTCGGGTTCAAGCATGGCCGCTGGCTCGATACCGTCTTGCTGCAGCTGACGCTCGGCACCGGCGACACGACCCTGCCGGACGCCCGCGCCGAATGAAGCCCGGCCGGCGCTTGACGGTGGCCCTCGGCACGACCCAGCTGGTGTCTTGGGCCGTCAGCTTCTATATGCCGGCCGTGATTGCCGATCCGGCCGCCGCCGATCTGGGCATGAGCCGGCTGGAAATCCTGGCCGGATTTTCCTGGGCCTTGCTGGTCGCGGGCTTCTGTGCCCCGAAGGCCGGCCGCTGGATCGGCCGGCATGGCGGCCGCGGGCCCTTGACCGCCGGCGCGCTCGCCATGGCGGCGGGCCTCGGCCTGCTCGCCGCCGCGCATGGGCCGGCGCTGTGGTACGCCGGCTGGAGCGTGATGGGCATCGGCATGGCACTCGGGCTCTATGACGCCGTGTTCGCGACCCTGGGCGGCATCCTGGGCGCGGCGGCAGGACCGGCGATCACCGGCGTCACGCTGATGGGCGGCTTCGCCAGCAGCGTCGGCTGGCCGACGGGCGCGGCCTTGGTCGGGCTGGTCGGCTGGCGCGGCACGCTCTGGGCCTATGCAGCGGCCGAGATCGCAATCAACCTGCCGATCTTCCTGCTGCTGGTGCCAGCGCGGGCGCCGGTCAGCGCCGCCAGGCCGGCGAATGCCGCCGGACCGGTCGGGCGCAGCCGGCGCCAGGCGCTTGCCTGCCTCGCGGGCTTCTTCACCATCCGCTGGTTCGTAACCTCGGCGCTGGCGGTCGCGATCCTGCCGCTGTTGGGCGGCATGGGGCTCAGTGCGGGCGAAGCGGTCGCGGCATCGGCCTTGATCGGCCCCGGCCAGGTGGCGGGGCGGCTGATCGAATTTTCATCGGGGGGACGGTTCGGCCTGATCGGTCGCGCGGCCTTGGGCGCGAGCCTGGCGCCGGTCGGGATCCTGGTGCTGATCTGGGGTGGCCCGATGCTGGGCCCGGCGGTCGCGGCCTGCCTGTTCGCGGTCCTCTACGGCATGAGCAACGGCATCATGACCATCAACCGCGGCACGCTGCCGCTCGCGATCTTCGGACCGGACGGCTATGCCGCGCTCTTGGGCTGGCTTGCGGTTCCGGTACTGCTGGCCCAGGCGGCGGCGCCGACGATGACGGCCCCGCTGGTCACCCATCTGCCCTCGGCCGAGGTTTTCGGCGCAGCGGGCATCCTGGCGACGGTCGCCCTATTCCTGCTGCTACCGCTGAGAGCGAGACCAGCGGCGGCAGCGGAATAGAGGATTATTCGCGCCAGAACGGCTTGCGGATCTCGGCCAGCGCCGTGGCGCGGGAAACACCCATGTCCTGCAGGTCGCGGTCGTCGCACTGGGCCAGTTCGGCGCGCTCGCGGGTGCGCTGGACCCAGAGGCTGAACACCTCACGGAACTGCGCCAAGCGGGACGCTTCGATCGAGGGGACGAGGGAAACGGCTGGTGCGGATTTGAAGGAAAGGCTCATGTCATGCTCCTGACGACACGGCGTCCCACCCTGGTAGGCTTATCAAGATGCCCGATATGTTGCGATGCAACATGGCTATAAGTAGCAGTTCCGCTGATGCTTTCAATAGCAATTTTTGCAATGCACAAATATCTGGCATGCGTTCAGGCAATAGCGAACCGGTCACGATATTGCTGGGGGCTCGTCTGCAGGCGAGTGCGGAAATGGTGGCGCAGCGTGTCGGCCGTGCCGAAGCCGCTGTCGGTCGCGACCCGCTCGATCGCCAGATCCGTGCCCTCCAGCAGCTCGCGCGCCCGCGCCAGCCGGACGCCCACGACCCAGTCGTTGGGCGTGGTCCCGGTCGCAGCACCGAACCGGCGCAGGAAGGTCCGTTCGCTCAGCCCCGCCCGCCGGGCGAGCCGCCCGATCGATAAGTCGTCGGCGAGGTTGGCGCGGATCCAGTCGAACAGGCTCGCGAGGGCAGCCCCCTCGGCCTGCACCGGCCGGTCGATGAATTGCGCCTGACCGCCGTCGCGATGCGGCGGGATCACCAGGCGGCGCGCCACCTGGTTGGCGATCGCCGGCCCATGGTCGCGCCGGATCAGATGCAGGCCCAGGTCGAGCCCGGCGGCGCTGCCGGCCGAGGTCAGGATCTGGCCCTCGTCGATATAGAGCACGTCGGGTTCGACCCTGATGTCCGGATAGGCGGCCGCCAGCCGGTCGACATAGCGCCAATGGGTCGTGGCGCGAAGGCCCGACAGCAGCCCGGTCGCCGCCAGCACGAACACACCGGAGCAGATCGAGACGAGCCGGGCGCCCCGGCCATGGGCGCGGCGCAGGCTGTCCAGCAGATCCGCCGGCGGCGGTTCGGCGATATCGCGCCAGCCCGGCACCAGGATAGTCCCCGCCGTCTCCAGTTCGGCGAGACCGCCCTCGGCCGCGACGGTAAAGCCGCCGATGGCGCGCAGCGGCCCGGGCTCGACCGCACAGATCCGGAAGCGGTACCAGTCCGCCAGCTCCGGCCGCGGCAGGCCGAACAGCTCGACCGCGATGCCGAATTCGAAGGTGCAGAGCCCGTCATAGGCCAGCACGGCGACGTCGCGATTGGGGAGGGGTGCGGGCTTTGGCATGATCTTCACGATAATTGTCATTCCCGCCAGTTTTCAAGCCCGACGCTTCCGGCGATGCTCGCCCTCGACCCTAATAGGAGGAGGATCCCGAGATGCCCACCGCCGTTTCCCGCCCGCCCGTCGCCACTGCCGACGACGCGCTCGCCCATTTCGGCCGGCGCCTGTCGTTCGAGACGGATTGTTCGGACGTGAACTACGCCCTGACCCAGGAGGCGGCCGATTTCGTGCTGCTGGACGTGCGCACGCCGGCGCTCTACGCCGCCGGCCATGTACCGGGGGCGATCAACCTGCCGACCCGCATGATCGGTGCCGCGCGGCTGGCGGAATATCCGCCCGACACCCTGTTCGTGGTCTATTGCGCCGGCCCGCATTGCAACGGCGCCAACAAGGCGGCAATCAAGCTCGCGGAACTCGGCCGGCCGGTGAAGGAAATGATCGGCGGCCTGACCGGCTGGATCGACGAGGGGCTGGGGCTGGCGCGGTCGTAAAAAAAGGCCGCCGGGTTGTCCGGCGGCCTTTGTTTTCAGCCCCGGAGCGGCGCCGTGTTCGCTTCCAGCCACGCGCGCGCCGCCGGGTCTTCGATCGACGGCAGCACCAACTCGCGCGTCTTGGCGTGGTAGGCGTCGAGCCAGGCGATCTCGTCGTCGGTCAGGAGCGACAGGTCGATCGGACGGCGATCGATCGGGCAGAAGGTGATGGTCTCGAACCCGCTCATCTCGCGCTCGGCACCGGGGATATCGAGTTTGGTCACCACGATCAGGTTCTCGATCCGGATGCCGTAATGGCCTTCCTTGTAATAACCGGGCTCGTTCGACAGGATCATGCCCGGTATCAGCGCCTGGGTGTCGGCGAAGGCGCCGATGCGCTGCGGGCCCTCGTGGACGCTCAGATAGCTGCCGACGCCGTGGCCGGTGCCATGGTCGAAATTGACGCCGGCCATCCAGAGCGGCAGGCGCGCCAGCACATCGAGCGCGCCGCCGGTGGTGCCTTTCGGGAACTTGGCCATCGACAGCGCGATATGGCCCTTCAGCACGCGGGTGTAGCGGTCCTTCATCTCGGCCGAGACCTCGCCGATCGCCACGGTGCGGGTGATGTCGGTCGTGCCGTCGAGATATTGCGCGCCGGAATCGATCAGATAGAGCGTGCCCGGCTCCAGCACCCGCTCCGTCTCGGGGCCTGAGCGATAATGCGGCAGGGCCGCGTTCGGCCCGGCGGCGGAGATCGACGGGAAAGAGAGATCGCGGAACCGGTCGCCCTCGGCCCGGAAGGCTTCGAGCTGATCCGATACCGTAATTTCCTTCAAAGCCCCCTTCGGCGCCTCGGCATCGAGCCAGGCCAGGAACTTGACCATGGCGGCGGCGTCGCGGCGATGGGCGCGGCGCGTGCCGTCGAGTTCGACGGAATTCTTGACCGCCTTCGGCAGCTTGCACGGATCGACGGCGCGCACCAGCTTGGCGCCGGCCTTGTCCAGCCGGTCGAACACCCAGGACGCGGCACTCGCCGGATCGACCTGGACGGTCTTGCCGGCGAGCGCATCGAGCGCGGGGCCGAATTCGGCCATGTCGCGCACGGCGACGCTGTTGCCGAGATGCGATTCGAGCCCCGGTGCCAGCTTGCGCCGGTCGATGAACAGGTCGAGCTGGCCGTCCTTGTCGAGAATGGCCAAGCCCAGCGCCAGCGGCGTGTGCGGCACGTCGGAGCCGCGGATGTTCAAGAGCCAGGCGAGGCTGTCGGCCATGGTCAGCACGGTCGCATCGCGCTTGTCGGCGCCAAGCGCCTCGCCGATCTCGCGGCGCTTGTCGGTCGAAGACTTGCCGGAGAATTCGAGATCATGCGCGCGCACCGGCCCCAGCGGGGCGGACGGACGCCGCTCCCAGGCGGCATCGAGCGGATTGAAGGCAACCGGCACCAGTTCGGCGCCGGCCTTGGCGACGCCGGTGCGCAGCTTGTCGACCTGGGCCGGCGTCAGCAGCCAGGGATCATAGCCGAAGCGCTGCCCGGGTTTGAGCGCGGTCGCGACCCAGTCTTCCGGCGGCTCGGTGATCAGATGGCGATAGTCGAACAGGCTGTTGTCGACCTCGGCCCGGACCTGCACGGTATAGCGGCCGTCGACGAAGATCGCGGCGCGGTCGGCCAGCACGATGGCGGCGCCGGCCGAGCCCTTGAAGCCGGTCAGCCATTGCAGGCGCTCGTTGCCGGCCGGAACATATTCATTCTGGAATTCGTCGGCGCGCGGCACCAGGAACCCGTCGATGCCGAGCTTCGAGAGCCCCGCGCGGACCGCGGCCAGGCGCGCCTTGTAGGTGCCGCCCTCGATCGGCGCCGGCGCCTCGTCATGGGCGATCTGGTCTTTGAGCGCCTGCAGCTGGGCGATGAGCGCCGGCGACGGGTCGCTCGCGACCAGCACGCACCAGGCTTCCGGATCGCGCGCTTCGGCCGATCCCAAGACCCCCGAAATCAGCGAGCGGACTTCCCCGACCGAGTAAAGCGAGCCGGATTTGGAGAGCAGACCTGCCAAAACCGCATCACCCTGATAGGTCAGGCGACAATCCATCTTCTGCATCATAGCACCGTAGACTTTGCGACATGCCGGACGATTACCGGCCGCAGGAGGCTAGAGCCCGCAGGATTGCAGCACAAGGGGCGTGATTCTTGACATTTTTTCGCGCCGCGTTATGCGCGGACCCGACAGCTGGCGTGCAGTAGCACCCCTGCCGTTCCCAAGGAACGCTCCTATTTTGTGCGTTGCGACACAAATGAGTTCGCAAATTTCTGCTTGGAGACCTTCAATGTTCACGATCCTTTCGTCGGCCGTCCGCGGCTTCCGTGCTTGGCAGGAACGCCAGCGCGTTCTGAACGAGCTTTATTCGATGGATGACCGCTCGCTCGCCGACATCGGCCTGCGTCGCGCCGACATCCCGTTCGCGATCACCGCCCAGGCCGACCTCGCCGTCGAAGCCCGTCCGGTCTTCACCCATGCCGGCCATGTCGCCGCCAACAACAGCGTCGAACAGCGCGCCGCGTAACAAGCGACGCCCTGTCCGGCCCTTGCGGCCCCGACAGGTTCGACACTCATCCCAAGGGGGGATGATCCGATGAGTACCGCATCTGCTTTGACCGCGACGCTGCCCGCCCAGTCCGGCGGCCCGATCCACCTGCTGCACACGGCCTATGTCGCCGTCAAGGCGCACATCCAGCGTGCGCGCATGACCGAACATCTGGCCGGCCTCGACGACCGCCTGCTCGCCGACATGGGCCTTGCCCGTCGCGACATCGCGAAGCTGTTCCGCTAAGGGACAGGTCGGAAACGGCTAAGCCGTTTCCTTTGCCAAGCCACCCGCCGGCGCCCTGGCGATCTCCAAAGATCGCCCCTGCGTCGGCCCGGGTGGTAGCAGCCCTTCTCCTACCTTGCCTTTTCGAACACCAGCGTGTGCCAGCCGGCACGCGGCACGCGGCCCGTGAACGTCAGCCCGGCGTTGCGATGGGCGGATGCCACATAGGTTTCCTGGGACGCCAGCAATCCCGACAGGATGGCGATGCCGCCCGGCGCCAGATGGTGCGCCAGATCCGGGGCCATCTTGGCCAGCGGCCGCGCCAGGATATTGGCGAAGATCAGATCATAGGGGCCGTGCTTGCGGACGATTTCGGCCTGGTAGCCGTCGCTCTCGCGGCTGGTCACCAGATGCTGCACGCCATTCGCCACCATGTTTTCGGCCGCGACCCGGACCGAATTGCGGTCGATGTCGCAGGCCAGCACCGGCACGCCCCAGGTCTTGGCCGCCGCGATCGCCAGGATGCCGGTGCCCGATCCCATATCCAGCACATGCCGGCGCTTGCCGCGTTTGGCGATCCGGCTCAAGGCCAACAGGCAACCGGCCGTGGTCGCATGCTCGCCCGTGCCGAAGGCGCTGGCGGCATCGATCTTGAGCCCGATCGTGCCGGCCGGCGGCGCGTCCGCAATATGCGAGCCATAAACGAAATAGCGGCCGATGCGGAGCGGCGGAAAGCTCTCCTGGTTCTCGCGCACCCAATCGACGTCCGGCAGCTGTTCGAGCGTGACCGCCGGCGGCTCCAGCCCGAACTGCAGCGCCACCAGCGCCAGCCCGCCTTCGACCTGGGACAGGTCGGGCTTGCCCTGAACGAAGCTTTCGACCTTCCACGGGCCCTGCGGCTCGGTCTCGAACGCGCTGATGGCGCCGCCCAGCGCTTCCAGCACTTCGGCGAAGCTTTCGGCCGAGAATTCGTCCGGCGCTTCGAGCAGCACACGCCACAAGGGCTCGCCGCCCTTGGGCCAGGTCGCAGAAGGAATCATTACCGCAATATCCTTTGTCTCAGGCCTTTTGGACGAAGCTGTCCATGACCCGCTTTTCGCCGGCATGGTCGAAATCGATGGTCAGCTTGGCATCCTCGACCTCGCGCACCGTGCCGGTGCCGAATTTCTGGTGAAACACGCGATCGCCCTCGGCGAAGCCGCCGACGGCGCGGATCTCGCGGCCTTCGCGCGGACCGCCGCCCATCGGCTGCACGATGCGGCGATAGCCGCCGAAGCTGGAGGTCGCAATATCGTCGAACGCGCCGCGGCCCTGGGGCGCCCGCATGCCGTACATGCCGGTCGCACTCTCCGCCTCGATCTGGTCCTGCGGCAATTCCTCGACGAAGCGCGAGGGCAGGCTGCTCTGCCATTGGCCATGGATGCGCCGGTTGGCGGCATAGCTGACGTTGGCGCGCAGTTTCGCCCGGGTCAGGCCGACATAGGCGAGCCGGCGTTCCTCCTCCAGCCCCGCCTGGCCGCTTTCGTCCATGGCGCGCTGGTGCGGGAACAGCCCTTCCTCCCAACCGGGCAGGAAGACATGGCCGAATTCCAGGCCCTTGGCGGCATGCAGCGTCATCAGGCTGACCAGATCGCCGCTGGTGTCGGCGGCATTGTCCATGACCAGACTGACATGTTCGAGGAAGCCCGCGAGCGTCTCGAACTCGGCCATGCCGACGATCAGTTCCTTGAGGTTCTCGAGCCGCCCCGGCGCCTCCGGCGTCTTGTCGGCCTGCCACATGGCGGTGTAGCCCGACTCGTCGAGCACGATCTGGGCGAGCTCGGTATGCAGGATGCGGTCGGATGAGCGGCGCCAGCGCTCGAAGTCGCGGACCAGCAGGGCCACCGCCTTACGCGCCGCGGGTTTGAGCTCGTCGGTCTCGATCACCCGGTGCGACGCTTCCATCAGCGAGACGCCGGTGGCCCGACCCAGCTGATGCAGGACCTGCATCGTGGCATTGCCGATGCCCCGGCGCGGCACATTGACGATGCGCTCGAACGCCAGATCGTCGTCGGGCTGGTAGATCAGCCTGAGATAGGCCAGCGCATCGCGGATCTCCTGGCGCTCGTAGAAGCGCGGGCCGCCGATGACCCGGTAGGGAATGCCGGTGGTGATGAAGCGCTCTTCGAACTCGCGCATCTGGAAACTGGCGCGGACCAGGATCGCGATCTCGGCGAGCTTGGTGCCGCGGCGCTGTTCGGTCTCGATCTCGTCGGCGACCCAGCGCGCCTCTTCCTCGCCGTCCCACATGCCCTTGGCGCGCACGCGCTCGCCCGCTTCGCCTGCGGTCCACAGCGTCTTGCCGAGCCGCCCGGCGTTATGCGCGATCAGATGACCGGCGGCAGCCAGGATCTCCGGCGTCGAGCGGTAGTTCTGCTCCAGCCGGATGATGGTGGCGCCGGGGAAATCCGCTTCGAAGCGCAGGATGTTGCCGACCTCGGCGCCACGCCAGCCGTAGATCGACTGATCGTCGTCGCCGACGCAGCAGATGTTCTTGTGCGCCTGGGCCAGCAGCCGCAGCCACAGGTACTGTGCCACGTTGGTGTCCTGGTACTCGTCAACGAGTAGGTACCGGAACTTGCGCTGATATTCGGCCAGGATCGCCGGCTGGGTGGTGAAGATGGTGAGGTTATGCAGCAAGAGATCGCCGAAATCGGTCGCGTTCAACACGCGCAGCCGCTCCTGGTATTGGCGATAGAGTGCCTGCATGCGGCCCTCGGCCAGATCGCCGGCATCCTCGCTGTCGACCTTGTCCGGCGTCAGGCCGCGGTCCTTCCAGCGCTCGATCGTCGCCAGCACGGCGCGGGCCGGCGAGCGCTTGTCGTCGAGACCCTCGGCCGCAAGCAGCTGTTTGATCAGCCGGATCTGATCGTCGGTATCGAGGATGGTGAAGTTGGACTTCAAGCCCACCGCCTCGGCATTGCGCCGGAGGATCCGCGCGGCGATGGCGTGGAACGTGCCCAGCCACATGCCCTCGCTGTCGGCGCCGATCAGCCGTTCCAGCCGGTCGCGCATCTCGCGCGCGGCCTTGTTGGTGAAGGTGACGGCCAGGACCTGGCTCGGATACGCCCGGCCGGTCATCAGGATATGGCCGAGGCGCGTGGTCAGCACACGCGTCTTGCCGGTGCCGGCGCCGGCCAGCACCAGGACCGGGCCGTCCAGGGTTTTGACCGCCTGGCGCTGCGGCGGGTTCAGATTGGCGAAATAGGCCGGCTCGCCCGGGCGTTCTGACATCAGGGACATGAAACCACCTTACCGGCAGGCAACCCGTGTTCAAAGTGCCACGATCCCGCATCAGGTCGCCTATGCGGGCGGCTTGGGACCGTTTAGCGCCTTCCGCTGGCCCTCGAGTTCGGCCACGCTCTGCCGCTGTTGGATTTTTCGTCTTCGGATCGCGATGACCGCCGTCAAGATCTACGTCATTTTTCTGCTGACCTATGGCGGCATGGCGGCCGGACGGCTGCCGTGGCTGCGGGTCGACCGGACCGGCATCGCGCTGCTGGGCCTGATCGCGCTGTTGGGCACCGAGGCGCTGAACCTCGACGAGGTCGGCGCGCGCATCGACATGCCGACGCTGGTGCTGCTGTTCGCGATCATGATCATTTCGGCGCAATTCATCGCGTCGGGCTTCTGCGACTCGGTGATCGAGCGCATCGGCAAGGCGCCCGGCAGCCCGCTTCGCATCCTGGGCCTGACCGTCGCTTGCTGCGGCGGCCTGTCGGCGTTCCTCGCCAACGACATGCTGGTCTATTGCATGACGCCGCTGCTGGTCGACGTGCTGCGCGCCCGCAACCTCGATCCCCGTCCCTATCTGATCGCCATGATCGCCGCCGACAATGCGGGATCCGCCGCCACCATCATCGGCGCGCCCCAGACCATCCTGGTCGGCCAGCTGGGCAATCTGCATCTGCCCACGTACCTCTGGGCCTGCGGCGTGCCCGCGATCATCAGCCTCGGCATCGTGTTCGCCGTGGTGGCGTTCCTGTGGCGCGGCAAGTTGGAGGCGCCGACCGACGCCTTTGCCGAGGCGGTGCCGGCGCCGATGCCGATCCGGCCCCATGACAAGACCCAGACCAACAAGGGTATCGCCGCCGTCGTCTGCCTGTTGGCGCTGTTTCTGACCGACCTGCCGCGCGACGTGTTCGCGCTGTCGATCGCGGCCCTGCTGCTGCTCAATCGCAAATTCACCTCGACCGCGATGATCGCCGCGATCGATTGGCCGCTGTTGCTGCTGTTCGCCTGCCTATTCGGCGTCACCGGCGCTTTGGGCAGCACGGCGCTGCCGGGGCTGCTGATCGACGGGCTGCAGTCGGCCCATCTGCTGCCGGACAGCCTGATCATCCTGGCGCCTTTGACCCTGTTCCTGTCGAACACGATCGGCAACGTGCCGTCGGCGGTGCTGCTGCTGCAGGTCTGGCTCGACCCGCCGCCGGGCGCACTCTACGGGCTGGCGCTCCTGTCGTCGCTCGCCGGCAACCTGCTGCTGATCGGCAGCCTGTCGAACCTGATCATCGTCGAGCGCGCGCTGGAGCGGGGCGTCAAGCTGCGCGCCAATGAATTCGCCCGCGCCGGCATTCCGATCACGCTCGCCTCGATGGCGGTCGGCGTGTTCTGGCTCTATATCA